>LSQX01060780.1_pt1 | contig 38436 bp, 34 predicted proteins | sample 654561 | NCBI WGS metagenome assembly LSQX01 (sample SAMN04489861, study PRJNA283612) | anaerobic digester metagenome | isolation source: 4 biogas reactors fed with cattle manure at either 37C or 55C with and... | place: Denmark: Kongens Lyngby | collected 2014 | reverse complement strand
TCTGCGGACAAGACACTGGCATGATCCGCAATACTGACGGCCGCATCGCCTATACGTTCCAACTCTGTATTGATCTTTAGAACGGCAATGATAAAGCGCAGGTCATGCGCCACAGGTTGATGCAATGCCAGTATCTTTTGACACTCTTCTTCAATGTCTACTTCCGCCAAATCGATTGCACTATCGTTGTCAATCACTGCTTGGGCTGTATCTTTATCTCCGTCTTGAAGCGATTTTACCGCTTGATGAACGGATTGTTCTACCATATCACTCAATTCGAGTATTCTTGTTTTGAGTCTTTCAATTTCTGCAAGAAGATGCCTAGACATTGTATGAGCTCCTATCGGGCAATGGGTCGCGCTTATCCATAATGACCAGATACATAGTTTTCTGTTCGTTTATCTGTCGGATTTTCAAAAATATGTGCTGTCGTGGCGAATTCGATTAATTCGCCCAATAACATAAAGGCTGAATATTTTGAGACTCGGGAAGCCTGTTGCATATTATGCGTTACGATTACGATGGTGTACCGTTCCGCCAAATCACGCATGAGATCTTCAATGTGGCCGGTTGCGATGGGATCCAAGGCAGAACAGGGTTCATCCATAAGCAAGACTTCCGGTTCAATAGCGATGAGCCGAGAAATACAGAGTCGTTGTTGTTGTTCGGGAGATAAAGCGAGGGCAGGTCCATTCAAATTGTCTTTGACTTCGTCCCACAAGAAGGTAGCGCGCAAACTATGCTCTACCACCTCATCCATTTCTTTGCGTTTTTTAGTCTGATGCACACGCAGTCCATACGATACGTTTTCGTGTACGGACAGGGGAAAGGGGTTCGGTCGTTGAAAGACCATACCCACCCGCTGCCGCAAGCGTATAAGATCGATTCCCTGGCTGTAAATATCCTCTCCATCGAGAAATATACCGCCTTCTATGCGCACTTCGCGATCCAACTCATTCATGCGGTTGAAACAGCGCAGCAGCGTTGATTTCCCACAGCCGGAGGGTCCTATAATGGCGGTAATCGTTTGCGCTTTAATTTGGAAAGTAATATCTTTGAGCGCGTGAAAGTCGCCGTAATACAGATTTAAACCACGTGTATTTATTTTGCTATTCACCGTCTTTATCCATATTGACCGACAAGATAATCATTGGTACGTTGATCGGCAGGGTTTGTAAACAACCGCCCTGTATTATGCACTTCGATAAGGTTCCCCATTAAAAAGAAGGCGGTTTTATCGGAGGCCCGTGCCGCTTGACGGGTATTATTCGTAACTAAAACAATAGCATGACTCGATTTGAGTTCCAAAAGCGCATCTTCGATTTTGGCCGTAGAAATGGGATCCAAGGCTGAGCATGGCTCATCGAGCACCAACACATCCGGTTCCAAGGCAAGAACCCGTGCGATACACAGTCGTTGTTGTTGACCACCGGACAGATTGTATGCCGGCAGGCCGAGCCGGTCTTTGACTTCTTCCCACAGCGCCACAGCTTTCAAAGAAGTTTCTACCAACTCATTCAATCGATCCCGCGACCGCACTCCTGCGAGTTTTGGACCGTAAACAATATTCTCATAAATCGACCAAGGCAGGGGGCCCGGTACGGCATAGACCATGCCCACTCTCCTGCGCAACCGTGCCACATCCACTCCGGGCCCATAAATATCTTTCCCTTCAAGAAGGATTTGTCCGGTGCGCTTGAAATCATCTCTTAAATCGTTCAGCCTGTTTAGACAGCGCAGAAAAGTCGTCTTCCCACTATTCGCGGGACCGATGATCGCCAACCGCTCATTCCTGCGTATATCCAGCGTAATGTCATTTAACATGCACTTGTCACCAAGATATACCGAAAGGTTTTTGACCTCTATAATTGTATCGGGATGCTTGCTCGTCATGAACCGCCTCTTCCTACAAAACGTTTCATCAACCAGTACGCCAAGCCGTTTAAAATTAAGATAATGATAATCAACACAGCGGCTGTGGCATAGGCTTTATCTACAGACAGGCCTTCCCTGACTAAAATATAAAAGTGAAGCGCAAGGGTGCGGGATGAATCGAATATAGACCGGGGCAAACGCAGCGCAGAACCTGCAGTCAACATGACGGCAGCTGTTTCACTAATACTGCGCCCCAAAGACAATACAATTCCGGTACCAATACCCGGCAAAGCGGAGGGAAGCACAACGCGGGTAACCATTTGCCAACGGGTGCTGCCCAAACCGTAGCTTGCCTCACGGTAGGCATAGGGAACCGAGAGAATGGCTTCTTCCGCCGTACGTATAATGGTGGGGAGCACCATGAGCGCCAAGGTCAACGCGCCGGAGAGTACGCTGAGGCCCATGCCCAAATAAATGCCAAAAAACACGAAGCCGAATAAGCCGTAAATAATGGACGGGATTCCTGCCAGACAATCGGCGCCAAATCGAATGATAAAGGTGAGTTTATTCTCCCGTGTATATTCTGTCAGAAAGACTGCTGTGCCGACCCCTAAAGGCGCGGCAATGAGCACAGCCAAGCCTGCCACCATAAAGGTGCCGACTATCATCGGGAAAATGCCGCCGCCCCGTCCCATGCTTTTGGGCGATTGGCTCAGAAACTCCCAAGACAATTGGGGCAACCCCTTCAGCAATATGAAACAGATGATATACAGCAAAATACCGATGGTTATCATCGTAAGAGACCACAAGAAAGTAACAGCGATACGCTGCATAACTATGGGGGAAATCCGTCTCATGAACGTCCCCTCTTTCCGGCGCTGCGGCGGGATATGACCAAGGCAATGGTATTAAAGATCATGATGAAAACGAACAAAGTTACGCCCGTGGCAAAGAGGGCTTCACGATGGTGCCCTGTGGCATATCCCATTTCCAACGCGATATTACTGGTCAACGTTCGCACCGGATCCAAAGGATTGCCGGACATTTCCAAGGCATTGCCTGCCACCATGATAACGGCCATAGTCTCGCCCAAAGCGCGGCCCATACCAAGAATAATCGCAGCCAAAATTCCGGAGCCTGCCGCTTTCAACATTAACATATGGGTAGTTTGCCATTTCGTCGCGCCCAAGGCTAGTGAACCCTCCCAATAGGCGCGCGGCACCGCCTTCAAGGCGTCAATGGAGATGCTCGTTACCGTAGGCAAGACCATAATCCCCAGCACAATCGAAGCTGCCAGCATAGACAAGCCCGGACCGCCCAAAAACGTGCGTATCATGGGGACAATGGTGACCACGCCCATGAAACCATAGACGACAGAGGGGATCCCGGCCAGCAATTCTATGAGCGGTTTCATGACCGCCGCCAGTTTCGGCGGACAGAATTGGGTTAAAACGATTGCCATTCCCAGACCGAAAACGGCGCCAATCGTCATGGCGCCCAAGGTAACGGCTAATGAACCTACGATCATGGATAAAATACCGAACTGACCTTCCGTAGGTTCCCAGTTTGAGGAGAAGAAGAAGTCTCGTACACCCGTGTTCAAAATGAGCGGCAGCCCTTCTTTAAAAATAAACACGGTGATCAGCGTTAAGCCTGACAGCGCGGACAAGGATAGTAAAAACAAAATAAAGGCTATGAATCGGTCTTGTTTCATGGATTACGCACAAGCCCTTCAGATTCCAATATGGTCTGTCCCTCATCGGAGAGAACGAACTCAAAAAACGGTTCCGCTTCAGGGCGCAACGGGCCTAAAGTAACAAAATAGAAGGGGCGGACAAGGCGGTACTGACCTGACTGTACCGCTTCAGGTGTAGGAGCCACCTGATCCACCTTCACTTTCTTTAATTCGGGCCCCGTCATATTTAAAGACATATATCCAATAGCGGCTTTATCGCCTTTAACCAATTCGCGGACGGCACCGTTGGATTCTTGCGTCAAGGCTTTACGGGAAATCTTTTCAGTGCCCATGACGAGCTGCACAAAGCTCTCTCGGGTGCCCGAACCTTCTTCCCGTGTAATGGGGCGAATTGGGTAGTCCTCACCGCCTACTTGCTTCCAGTTATCAATAGCGCCGGCGAAAATTAGCTGTAACTCTTTCATACTGAGATTTTCGACAGGATTATTGGGATTTACAACGATAGCGAAACCATCTTGTGCGATAACCTGGCTTGTGAAGAATTCTGCTTCCGATTCGCTCAGTGAGCGCGAACACATGCAAATGTCGGCCAAGCCGTTTCGCACTGCTTGCAAGCCTGCTGTGGAGCCGCCGCCTTGAACTTCGACGTTGTCCTCGGGATTATCCGACAAATAGACCTCAGATAAAGCCTCGGCAAAAGGTTGTATCGAGGTTGAGCCCATTACATTGACTGCTCCGTCGTGAATGCCTGAACATCCAGCCGAGCAAACGAACAGCGCCGCAACGACAAGAAAACAAAAGGCTTTCTTCAAAGAATACACTGATTCAAAATCCTTCAGCCCAAAAGGTCAATCCAAGTATTGGAAACCATACCTTCACTTTACTGTTAACACGCTGCCGAAAATGCTCTACCAAATTCACCACCACGTATTTTGAAAGATAAAAATACCTTCTTTGGATAGCAGCATCAAGTATTGTACACAGCGGAACCCGTCACAATTTCCTCCCAAAGAGATTGTCACTCAAAATCGGGATCCGCACAACCCGGGAATGGGCTAAATTACCTTTATTAATCATGTCCACTAACATGAATTGTTTTATTATACCTGTTCAGCCCTATCGCTTCCTAATCGAAAAGAAGGGATACCCCAAACATTATTTTCGCAGAGCCTTGGGGAATAGTCCTTTTCACCGAAAAAATCATGGCGATTGCTTGCATTATATCCCTGAAATGTCCCAAAATAGTATTTTATTAGGTAAAGGAAGTCCTCTTTAAACCCGGAGCCCCTGCGTATGAGCTTTTCTCTCGTGTTGGTCAGCATCTTTGCACAGTTACCCGGAGAAGCACTCTCCAAGCCCGATGACTGTCATCATGTGAAGGTATACTACGAACCCGGTCGTTTTGGAGGATGGCCCGCCAATCACGGCATCTGGAGTTGGGGTAATGAAATTTTAGTAGGCTATAGCAAAGGCTATTACAAAGATTTAGGACCCACTCGCCATCATATCGATCGCGAGAAACCGGAAGAGTTTTGGTTAGCCCGAAGCCTAGACGGCGGCGAACATTGGAATTGGGAACATCCCGCTGCACAGGGCTTTCTTATTCCCCGCGGCAAATTCTTACACGGTACCGAAACACCGGGACAAGCCCTGCCGCCCATCACCGATTTAAAAGAACCCATGGATTTTTCCCATCCCGATTTTGTATTGACCTTTAGAATGGAAAATATTGACGGCGGCGAATCCCGCTTCGAATATTCCTATGACCGCGGACACAGCTGGAAGGGCCCTTATCGTTTGCCCGACTTCGGAACACCCGGCACCGCAGCACGTACGGACTACCTGATTTCCGGTAAAGCAGAGGCATTAATCTTTATCACCGTAGGAAAAGAGAATGGGGAAGAGGGCAGAGTCCTCTGCGCCCACACAGACGACGGCGGCATCACGTGGACACAGCGCGCATGGATCGGACCTGAACCGGAAGGCTTTGCGATCATGCCCTCCACCGTCAGACTTTCCAATACGGAACTCTACACTACCTTGCGCCGGCGCGAAGGCACGTTCCGTTGGATCAGCGCCTGGCGCAGTCTCGACAATGGCTTCACGTGGTCACAGGAAAAAGACCCTGTGGAATACTTAGGCGAAGGCAATCCGCCCATGCTCATTGTATTAAAAGACGGGCGTCTGTGTCTCACCTACGGGCTGCGTGCCTATCCCTACAGCATCCGCGCCAGAATAAGTGACGATCAAGGCAAGACTTGGGGGCCTCAAATCGTATTGCGCGATGACGGATTAGATCGCGATGTGGGCTATGTGCGCAGTGTGCAGCGCTCCGACGGCAAGGTGGTGACCATCTACTATTTTGACGATGAACAAACCGGTCCCGAACGCTATATTGGCGCGACCATTTGGGATCCCAATCGGCTTTCCACAATCACCACAGGCAACCGAGAACGACAACGGGCATTTTAAAAGATATTCTGTTATTCTTATAGATGATATGAAGGAATTTTATCCGTGTTGCGTTAACGCAAACTAATGATCATTGTTGATCGCACAGAAAGGAATCGTATGAAGAAGGAAATCACGCGTCGCCAGTTTGTTGGGAGTTCCCTTGCCTTAGGAGCGGGGTTTTTGCTTCCCACCATTATTCCCGGGTCTGTCTGGGGACAGCAGGGTAATACTTCGCCGAACAATTTGATTTCCATTGCCTGCATCGGAGTCGGCGGTATGGGCATGGACAATATGAGCAAATTCCTTACGCTGCCCGATTGTCGGGTCGTGGCGGTTTGCGACGCCTATGAAGACCGCAGAAAGAAAGCCAAAGAAGTTGTCGACGCCAAATATGGTGATTCAGGCTGCGCCATGTATGCTGATTTCCGGGAAGTGCTGGCAAGACCCGATATCGACGCCGTCATGATCGCCGCACAAGACCATTGGCACGCCATCATGGCAACCGAAGCCGCCAAAGCAGGCAAAGACCTTTATTGCGAAAAACCCCTCGGCGTCTCAATCGAACAATCCCGCGCCATTGTGGATGCCGTCCGCAAGCATGAGCGCGTCCTTCAGACCGGAACGTGGCAGCGTTCTCTCGATAGATTTCAACGTGCCTGTGCGCTCGTACGCAACGGTTATTTGGGCAAAGTACACACCGTAGAAGTGGCGGCATCCGGCCCCAGTTATGTCCCCAAATACAAAGGATCCTTAGATCCGCAGCCCGTTCCCGAAGGCTTTGATTGGGAAATGTGGCGTGGTCCCGCTCCTGCCGAACCTTATAATCCCGGCCGTGTGGATTGGCCCGATTGGTATCTCATTTTCGATTATTGCACCGGCTTCATTTCGAATTGGGGCGTCCATCATCTTGACATTGCGAACTGGGGATGTCCGCAAATTGCTACGACGCCCTTCGAATTGGAATGTGACGAGACCTTCCGCAATGAAGGCTTTACCAATAATTCCAACGGTTGGAACGCCACATTCACCTATGCTGACGACTTTAAGATGATCTTCAAAGACAAAGAACAGATGAAAGCAGGCGCTCGTTTTATCAGCGATGAAGGATGGATCTATATAGACCGCTCCGGTCTCTGGTCCGAGCCTGCTTCCTTAATAAACACCAAATTCAAAGACAGCGATGACCTCTTAACCGATTCCATTAATCACGGCGGCAACTTCTTAGAGTGCATCCGCAGCCGCAAAGATCCCGTTTCCAATGTGGACTCTGCCCATCAGGCATCCTGCTTGGGCATGCTGGCAGATATTGCGGGCCGCCTCGAAACAAAATTGTCGTGGGATCCCGCCACGGAGTCCTTTAAGAACAATGACGAAGCCAACGCTATGCTTCATCGTGAGATGCACAACGGATGGTCGTTATGAGATATGCACCTTTCCTTCCCTTAAAAATAATGCTTGTTGTGGTGTTGAGCCTTTGGCTTGTTCCACAAGCCTTGGCTCAACAGCCCTTCGGCTGGACTGTAGGCCCCACGGCGTGGACTTTCAAATCCTTTACTTTTTTTGAGGCCGTTGAAAAAACCGCGGCCCTCGGCATGGCGCACATTGAAGCCTTCGAAGGTCAGCTGTTGATGCCGGGCGCTGACACGAAACTTGCTCCCGGTATCGCTGATGATGCTGTTGCCGCCCTTCACGCCAAACTCAACGATGCAAAAGTACACTTAATCAACATCTATATCCATCGCATTCCCAACGATGACACGGCGTGCCGTGAGATATTCGAGTTTGCGAAAAAGCTAGGCGTGTCTGCCATCGTCTCCGAACCGGAACCGGAAGCCTTGGATCTCATCGAAGGGTATTGCGACAGCTACGGCATTAACGTTGCCCTGCACAACCACCCCGAAGGCAGCTCCCGCTATTGGCATCCCGATGTCATCATGGAAGTCCTTGAAGGGCGCGGGCCGAGACTGGGCGCTTGTGCGGATACAGGGCACTGGTTACGTTCAGGATTGAATCCGACCGCTATGGTACGCATCCTCGGCAAACGGTTAATGACCGTACACATGAAAGACTTAGACGCTGCCAAACGTGACGCCAATGATGTGCCCTGGGGCGAAGGCTGCGGAGAATTGGACAAGGTCTTGGAAGAATTGGCAGCATGTGGAGCCGTACCGCTCCTCTTCGGTATCGAATATGAAGCGGACTGGCAAAACAATATGCCTCAGGTTGCCGCCTCCCACAAGTGGTTTGCCGAGACAGCGCAGAAAATAGCGGGGGAGATGACCCGCTCCGATCCGCTCTTTGTCGGCTGGGCGTCTGCCGATATCACTCCTGATCAGCCTGTGGCGATCATTGGTCAATACAACACGCGCCTTTCCGAGGGAGCTATTGATCCGATCACCTTAACCGCCTTAGCATTGGAAACCCGCTTTGAACAGGGCGCCAAAGAAGAAGCGGTTTTGGTGTCCTGTGACTTATGTTTTGTCGATAATGCGACGGTTAATAAGATCCGCGCTGCCATTAAGCCCCGAATCCCCGACTTTGATCCCAACAAATTGGTCGTCAGCGCCACGCACACCCATGACGGTCCCGGTCTGGATGATGCCACCTATGAGGGCGTCTATGATATTTCAGGCGCGCCCGATGCCATGACCGCATCGGAATATGGCGCGTTTTTTGTGGAGAAAGCTGCAGATACCATTGTCGCCGCCTGGGAAAGCCGCTCCGCAGCGGGAGTAAGCTGGGCGCTTGGTCATGCCGTCGTCGGGATCAACCGACGTGTACAGTATTTTGACGGTAAAACGGTCATGTACGGCGATACAAACCGAGAAGAGTTCATGGGCTTTGAAGGCAGTGCCGATTCCGGATTACCGCTCCTCTTCTTCTGGACACCGGAAAAAGAACTAACCGGCGTCTTGGTCAATCTGCCGTGTCCTTCGCAAGAAACGGAATCGCTCTTGCAATTATCCGCCGATTTTTGGCATGAAATCAGGGGAAATCTGAGACAGCGTCTCGGCTCAGGGCTCTACATATTACCGCAATGTTCCGCTGCAGGCGATATTTCTCCCCACCGCACCATACGCAAGGCGGCGGAGGAAGCCATGCTGAAACGTAAAGGTATTTCTTACCGTGAAGAAGTGGCATTTCGTGTTGCCAACGCCATTGACGAGGTTTTGCCCGGCGCACGGGAAGAAATTCAGTTTGAGATTCCGATGCAGCATCGTCTCTTGCTTTTGGATCTGCCGGAAAAGGATCCGCCCACGCCGCCCTTTATTAAAGGGGACTCCGTGAAGCCTACGGAGATTCACGCGCTGCGCATCGGCGAAATCGCGATGGCGACTTTTCCCTTCGAGTATTATCTTGACTATGGATTACGCATTCAGGCGCGGGCAAAAGCCATTTTAACCCTTACCGTACAACTGGCAAATGGTCAAAGCGGTTATTTGCCCACGGAAGAAGCAATTAAAGGCGGCGGCTACAGCGCCGAAAATTATCTTGTAACACCTGAAGGCGGTCAGCTCATGGTCGACGAAGTGGTACCTGCGCTCAACATGTTTTGGCCGTGATCCTCCTTTTATAAATACGATCTGACGTCGCAGACCTCCGCGCTAACAACGCGGAGGTTTTGTCGGCTTCATGCCCGAATTTCCCAGCAAAAGCCGCAATATCATTGCATAAACACCGCGGCACCGGGAATTGGGTAGAAAGAATATATGTTGTCATGATACTATGATGGCGGGTCAGCGTACCATGCATAGTATGCTGTGTATAGGGCATTGTTTAAGGCGAATCAAGGCACAAGATCTAAGGAGATGAAGATGAAAGCGATTAATCCGGAAATTTTTCGTGAATATGATATTCGGGGTATTGTGGGTGATGATGCGGATATCAATGAAGAGGTGATGGAACGTCTGGGCATGGCTTTTGCCGCTTACTTGCGCGGCAAGAAAAAATACAACCGCGTTGTCATCGCCCGCGACGGACGCCTTTCCGGTAAAAGCCTTTCCAATGCCGTTATTGACGGACTCACCGCCTGCGGTCTCGACGTCATCGACCTGGGCATGGTGCCGACACCTGTGCTCTATTATGGATTACAAACCTTGGAAGTGGACGGCGGCCTCATGCTCACTGCCAGTCACAATCCCAAAAACTATAATGGAATGAAGGTTGCCGTTGGCAAGGGGACCATTTTCGGCGCAGAGATTCAAAAGCTCGGCGCTATAGCGCAAAAGGGTGTTTTCCCTCTATCTAAAAAGAAGAGCGTGACCATTACGCGCATGAATCTTTGCGACAAATATATTGCGCGCGTTCGTCGGGGCATATCCCTGCAACGCAAACTGAAAGTCGTCGTCGATGCGGGCAACGGCGTGGGCGGCTTGGTAGCAGTACCGCTTTATGAGGCGCTGGGCTGTGAAGTGATCCCCTTATACTGCGAGGTGGACGGCAATTTCCCGAATCATCATCCTGACCCGACGAAAGAAGAAAATCTGCAGCATCTCATCCGTGCCGTTAAAAAACATAAGGCTGATGTGGGCATCGGTTTCGACGGCGACGTGGACCGTCTCGGCGGCTGCGACGAACGGGGCAAGATGCTTGCAGGCGATCGACTCCTCACCCTCTTCGCACGGGATATACTCCAGCAAAAACCGGGTTCGGTCATTTTAGGCGAAGTCAAATGCAGCCGCAGCTTCTATGAGGATGTGGAGAAACGGGGCGGTAAATCGATTATGTGGCGTACCGGCCATTCCCATATCAAAGCGGCCATGAAAAAGTTTAACGCACAACTTGCCGGCGAATTGAGCGGCCACATTTTCTTTAAACATCGTTGGTATGGTTTCGATGACGCCATCTACGGCGGCGCACGACTGCTCGAACTCTTGGCCAAAGAAGATAAGGCGCTGAGTGAACATTTCGTTGATTTTCCCAATCGTTTTGCCACGCCTGAAATCGAGTTTAATTGCCCCGACAACAAAAAGTTTAAGGTAGTCAAGCAAGCGACGGACTATTTTAAAAAGACCTTAAAACTGGATGTGGTCACCATCGACGGCGCACGCATTGAATTCCCCGACGGTTGGGGTCTGCTGCGCGCCTCCAATACGGCGCCCAAACTGGTCATGCGCGTGGAAGCGGACACCAGAAAGCGGATGAAAGAAATTGAGGCGCTCGTACGGGATAAAGTGTTGGAGCTGAACGGCTAGCATCCGCGCTTTTCCCTCTAAAGTATCCTATGCCACGGTTGCCCTTAAAACTCGTCGTGTATTTATGCTACCAGACAGCTGTCTTGGCGGTCTTTGCTTTCGTACTGTACCAACTTCGCAGTTTTGACGGTGTCATCGTTGTCGAGAAAGGCAGGGGAGAGCGCCGGGCCGTTCAACCGGTTCAAAACGAAAACAGTTCCTTCGCCTTTTTAAATAAGGCGCTTCCTGCGGAGCTCCTTCATTTCGATAATCCAAAGGCTGTCTTCACGGTTTTAGACCGCCAAAAGGCCTATCAAACAACAGAGCTCCCTTTTATTCTCTCTTTAAAAGAGAGCCGCATCTTAGAGGAAGGCTCCTTCAAAAACGAGTTGACGGTAGAGGCGTCCAACGAGCGCTCCACCTACCGCGTAGAAGCGGGCGACACCCTCAACACGCCCGAAGGCATGCTCTCTGTTGGCGGCATAGAGCCATGGTCAGGACTGGTGAAAACCGCCCACGGCACGCCCATGGCCGTGTTGACCTTAAACGACAGCGACGCAGCATCTTACGCTCCCCTTTTCCTCAGCCCTGAAACGGATCTCCGCCCGGAACCGGGTCTTTTGCTTCGTCTATACCTTGTTTCCAACGAAGCGGAGGCGCGCGCCGCCGTTCCGAAAGAGCCGCCGCCCGCTCCTCATTTCCGGTGGGCAGTTCACGAAGATACGCGGAGCCATTGGTTTGACACGGTGACGCCCGGCACAGGGCTTACCACGGGCAACGGAACCGAATACACCCTCCTCGCAGCCGAAGATACAGAGGAAGGACGGGAGCCGCGCATACACATCGAAAAGAGAAGCGGCGACCGGCGGGATCTTATTGTCGTGGATGCAAACAGCTTCTCTCCCGACGGCGACCTAGAATTCCAATATTTTAACGACACAAGTCTTGTATTGTTGTATGCCTGGCATGACGGCGCTGTATGGGCGGCAACTTGGGTCAACGGCGAAAAGCTAGGGGAGGCGCAAGTATTTGAAGGCGGCACCATAGCCCTTGCGCCGGGGGATAGCCCGCCACGCTTCCTAAAGTTGGAACAGATGCTCTTGACGGCGCTGCCCCTCCAAGCCTCTCCACAGGGTCCGCAGGCGCTCGTACTGAACACATCCTCCGGCACGGTTCGTCTCCGCCAAGGCAGCAATACGACCCTCGGCACGACGCGCTTCTTCTTTCATCGCATCGAGGAAGCGCCCAAGCTGCAATATACCCTCCGTGCCTCTTTTGGCAAAAGGCGGGAAGCACAAGAATTCAGTGTGGAACCGGGCTCACATGCCCGCGTTGATTCTTGGCTCATTATCCATGATCAACCCAAGAGTGGGGGGGCGGCCATTGCCGCCTTGGGCGTGCGCCGCATCGTTTTCAGCCTTCGCGATTATCTGACCGCATTCATCCTCTATGTGGCTATGACCGTCATCTTAATCCTTCGTTTTGGCGTGTTGAGGAAAAAGCCTCCCGCCTTCGACACAATCGCGCGGGACGCAATACCCTCTCAAGAACCGACCGATGGGGGCGACGGGGACACCGTGACCTGAACGGTACCCCCTCTGAACCAGACGGGCGGCGCAGGTTCAAAAATACAAAATACCCACAAGTGCCGGCTCATGATGTACAATAGTATAGGATGTATATTCTTCTATTTCGGAAATGCTTCCTCTTTTCTTGTTGTTACTCATTGAGCTGCCTTATAATGAGACCTTAGAAACGGAGACTGTTATGGCGATCATGAAAATTACTGAATATCCCGATGCACCCTTACGCGAAAAAGCGAGTGCTGTGGATCGTTTCGATAAAAACCTGCTGCGATTAGTGGATGATATGATTGAAACCATGTTTTTCAGTGATGGCGTAGGTCTTGCCGCGCCGCAAGTGGGTATCAGCAAACAACTTTTGGTACTCTGCGAGCCTGACGGCGATCCGCTCTGCCTTGTCAATCCTGAAATCGTCGAGATGGAAGGCAAAGAATATGGAAACGAAGGCTGCCTAAGCCTGCCCAACCTCTTTGCAAGCGTCCCCCGCGCCACGCGCATCCGCGTCCGTGCCCAAGACGAAACCGGCGCCCCTGTCGAATTTGAGGCCCATGACTTTTTAGCACGCATCATTCAACATGAATACGACCATTTGCAAGGCAAGCTCTTCCCCGATCGTTTGGATGTGATGACACGGGAGGCGCTCTATGCGGAGTGGGAAGAAATGAAACGCAACCCCTCCGCTTTCGCAGACCTGTCTAAATGATGGAGAATGTGCGTTCATGTTTATCGAATCGCCTGTTGTACAACGTATGATCAATGCTTTGCGCCGCCTGCCCGGGGTAGGCCGCAAAACAGCAGAACGCTATTGCCTGCACCTATTGACCATGGCTCCTTCCGAGGTGGAAGACTTTTGTGATGCTATCGGCACGGGTCGCGCGGCAATTACCTGGTGTCCTTCCTGCCGCAATTTAACCGATGAAACACCCTGTTCCATTTGCAGCGATCCGCGCCGCGATCAAAGTCTCTTGTGTATCGTAGAACGGCCTGTAGGCGCCATGGCGCTTGAGAAGGGCGGAGCGTATCGGGGCCTTTATCACGTGCTCCACGGCGTATTGAACCCTTTAGAAGGGATCGGTCCCGACGACCTCCATATTGATCAGCTGCTGCAACGCATCGAAGCGGGCAGCTTCAAAGAAGTAATCATCGCAACAAACGCCACTGCGGAAGGCGAGGTAACCGCGGCCTATCTTGCCAAACGTATTGGCGCGTTACACATTAAAGTGAGCCGGATCGCCCACGGCGTGCCCATGGGCGGGGGATTGGAATATGCCGATGATATGACCCTCATCCGCGCATTGGACGGCCGCGCCCTCATTTCCTGAATCCCTCCTTGCCCATCTCCGCAGCCCATGCCCGGCAGCTGCCTCACAGCATTGTAAGGCGCTTACAAAATCGACCATAAGGAGACCGATCATGACCCGGCATTTCTTGCTGCTCAGCCTGCTTTTGGCACTGATCCCCGCCCTGAATAGCGCCCAAGGCCAGGAGGAAATAACGAACTCTCGGCGCAACGCCATTGTGCGCGCCATCGAACAAGTCAAATCGTCGGTGGTCACCATTAACGTGGTGGAAATCCATGCAGAACGAGAACAAGATCCCTTTTCGGGTATGTTTGACTTTTACTTTCGCCGTCCCCGCGTACGCGGTCGTCTCGTCGAAGGATTGGGCACCGGCTTCATTATCGATCAGGAAGGTCATATCCTCACCAACTATCACGTCATACAAAATGCGGATCGTATCGTCTCCGTGACCCTCTCTGACGGCAGCGCCCTGGATGTGGATGTCGTCGGCGCCGACGAGCGAACCGATATCGCCGTATTAAAAGTGATCGGCAACCAAGAATTATCCTTTGCGCCCATGGGCGATTCCAACGACTTATATATCGGCGAATGGGTCATCGCCATTGGCAATCCCTTCGGCACCATGATCAGCGATCCCCAGCCCAGCGTCAGCGTGGGCGTTGTTTCCGCCAATCATCGCCGTGTCAGCCGTCAGGTAGGCGGCGGCGAAAGACTCTACCAAGGCATGATCCAGACCGATGCCGCCATCAACCCNNACCGATGCCGCCATCAATCCCGGCAACAGCGGCGGTCCGCTCGTCAATGCCTCCGGTGAAGTGATCGGCATCAACACCATGTTATTTTCGCAAAGCGGGGGCGACCAAGGCCTAGGCTTTGCCATCCCCATCAATCGCGCCCGCCGTGTTGCCCAAGAGATCATCGCCTATGGGAGACGGCGCAACCCGTGGTTCGGTTTTCGCGGCGAGGCGCTCAGCAGCCTCAACCAAAGCATGTTGGAAAAACTCGATATCCACGAAGAATCCGGTGTCATCGTCACCGAAATCCTGCGCTCGAGTCCCGCCTACCAACAAGGCTTGGACGTGGGGGATGTTGTCATAGCCGTGAATGGCGAAAGCGTCGAACATCCCCTAGACATTGATTTCATCAACTGGGGCCTATTTATAGGCGACGAAGTCGTCTTAGAAACGCGCCGTAACGGCAAAGTCGGAATCGTCAAATTCCGTGTCGTTGAGCTATCCGCCGCCGACAAAAATGTATAGACCAGCCTTTATTCCACGACCCGAAAATAGTGACGTGCCTTTTTCCCCGACGCAAGCTCTTTCACATAAACCGTCCACAGCCCAAGCGTATCATTCGGGGCAAGGGCCAAGTTGATCTCCACGCCCTCCTCTTTAGCGCCGTAGAAGCCGCTCCATTCAGCCTGCCGCCCGTCCGGATCTTTGATGAGAATCTCCACGGGCACGATCGCAGCGAGGGCGGTATGGTTATCGTCCACCACGGAAACGGTGATCCGCAGTTCTTCAAGCCGTTTCACACCTTCAGCCCCTTCAATATGAATACCTGCAATCGCTTTTTCACTAACCATCCAAATACCGCCGCCGCCCGGTTCCAACGCCACCGGCAGCTGCAGTCTCTCCCCATCATGGCTTGTTGCCACAGGCTCATGAGCCACCAAATCATAGACCTGAGCCGCAGGCCCCCGGTCGATGGAAAAGACCGCGTCCAGGGGAAGCCCGTTCTCCATGACCATCCCATGATGGCCCACGTAGCTTCCGAATTCCCGATGATCGTTAATGGCAAAGATATAGTCTGCGTCACCATAACGGCGGTGATAGGGCAGCACTTCCGCCTCTGACGAGCGCAGGTAAGGCTCATACGCGCCTTGCAATGCTTCTTGCAAGGTCTTCGCTTGCCGCAACAAGGCGGCCTTATCCTTATCCGCTTTTTTAGAGCGCGGCCGCAGGGTCAAGTTCAAATCGGCGTGAAGGGCAGGGCATAAGCGCTCATCCCCCACAATGAGCCCGCCCGCCCCTTGGAAGGCTTGAATACGCTCCACCACCGCGCGGGGCAGCACATCGCAATCTGCCAAGACCAAAACCTTAAATCCGTCTAAGCCGTCGCGCAGAATCGTTTCTTCATAAATAATTTCCGGCTGCAATCCCGCATAGAGCAGGATGTGGTAGGCATCGCCCGCCCAAGAACCGCCCCAGCCGTAGGTCCCTCTACTTGCAAAGATAGTGGAACTGAAACTTTCCAAAAAGGCAACATCAGCCGGCGCACCGGGCAGCTGCGTTAACGTGGGGCCCAAGGGCGTTACGACGGTGTCGACCAATTCTTTGAGCGCTTTCTGTGTCTCCGGATGGGTAAAGCGATACGCCGATTTCCCTTCCACAGGCACGAGGGATTGCCAGCCGTGGTACATAATCCCTTTGACGGGCCTGCTGATCTTTGTCCAAAACGCCTCTTTAAGATGGGTCGGCGCAATGGTAATGTACGCCGCATCAGGATCATAATCTTCCCAAGGCGACGCAGCCGTACCCGTGCTGTCCGTTGCCTTGTCGTCCATGGGCGCCGTCTGCGAACGATACCAAATAATTTGGGTCATCTTCATGACATCTTGTCCCGGCACGCCGCCCTTCGCCATGGCAAAGAGCTCATCGGCACACAGTCCAATACGGATCGGGTCGGGATAACTGTAGGTCCAATGGGATAAATAATCCACTGTACCGCCGCTGCCCCATAGAGGCGGTACGCGAACGGCAGGATCAAAAAACGTCCAGAACCCTTGACGGGCTCCCTCTTTTAATCCTCCATGAACAGCGGAATGAATCTTGTTCCAGCCGTCACCATCGCGCCAAAACCAACGGTAAAACCGGAGGAGCTCATCATCATCAGCGACGACCCGATCTTCGGGAAAATTTTCCACATTGGTATAGGAAACACCGTTTTTGCTTACGGCAGCATCGGGAATGTCTACACCGGCGGCGGCGCGGTACAAGGCGCGGTCATGCTCGTGAAAACACAACTGAGAACCGTCGCGCACTTCCGTATTAATCAGCGCCCCTTGAAATGCGGGGAAGTCGTGATAACTTTCTGTGATAGACAAGCCCACATTCTTGGCAAAAGGCTCAAGTTTCGGAAAATTACAACAAATATTCTGCCGATCATAGCCCTTGCCGTCGCGGTCGATACGCAAGAGTTCCTCTTTATTTTCCAGCCAATGACCCACACCAACGCTGATCACAATACCCAGATCATTCACCAAGGCTTCATCAAGCATGGCGGCAATAGGCACCATTTCTTCATCATCATAAAGGCGCACAGGCGCTTCCGCCTCCCACACCGTATCGAAAGGACAGCGCAGCCCCAAACAATGGGTAAATCCGATCTCTTTCAACCTTTGCAAATTATCCAAAACCTCGCTGACGCCGCCAACACCCCACATGACAACGGGCATACGGTGGGGCGCTTTTCTGCCCACAATGGTCACGGGAAATTCCGTGTTGTCCACCCAAGAATCGTCATCGCCAAGCTGACAAGACACAACCAATGTGTACGTGTCGGGACGAAGGGAGCTGTCTAAAGGATAGGACAAGTTATGTTCCTCGCCCGGCGCGAGGCTCACCTTTTCACTAACCGCTCCGCCCGCCTGCGCGATCTGCGCCTTTATGTTCAGATCAGTGAGCGCTGCACTGCGCAAATTTTTAATGGTGAAGGCTAAAGGCGCAATGCTTTCGCCTCGTTCATAGGCACTCCTTAGGTAGGCAGCGGTCACACGGACGGGCGAAAACTCCAAAGCCCCTTCGCTGATACGGATCTCATCCAAGCGGCCGGGAAAACCGTGATAATAACTGCCCAGCCGGTCGCCGATTGATAAGAGATGGTCGCCGGGATAGACAGCGCCGCGCCCTGATTTAACGGAAGTGCCCACACAACGGCCGTTCTGAAAGAAACGCACCTGTCCCGCTCCGTCATAAGAAAAGGCGACATGAGACCACTGGCCGGGCTTAAATTGTGCTGCTTCTTGCGAACGCCATAAGGCTGAATCCTCTCCAAAACCGAGATTCACACGCATAATGGCGTTGCCTTCCTCATCGGGCTGCTCGATCATCCATTGATAATCGGTGTGGGCTACATATTTCTTGTCAATGAGAAAACTTTCCCCATAGCCCAAAAACGACTCATCCGGGCACAGCCACATTTCAATGGTGAAAGCGCCCCGCGGCGAAAGGGCATCCGACCGCTTCACCTCTATGGCGTGGCGGCTGTCATCAACGGGCCACCCCGCAAAAGAAGCGAAGCCTTCGCCGAAACGCCCGTCACGATCTAAGACAGCGCCCTCCAATCTGCCGTGATGCCCATTGCCCGATACATCAACGATCTCGTCGCCCTCACAGCTGCCATTCCAAAAGGCGATGACATGATCGCCCGAGGCGTCTTCGCCCGTATACGCCTTTTCCCAAAGTTCCGCCTCTTCCGCAAAAAGGGAAAAGGCGCTGAGAACACATACCATCCCGATCAATAGACCCATAGGCTTAAACACGGCTGCTCCTCCGAAGGTGAAGATTAGTGGCAATACAAAGACATCACCCCTCATTCTATGCTTTTGCGCTGCAAACATCAATCCTGCGGCGGCGCCAAGATAAAGGTTAAGCTGCGGACAGCGTCCTTATAGCAGGTCTGATGACCGCCCGCTTCATCATAAACAAGCAGCACTGCCCGCTCCATCTGCTCCAAATGCGCCGCCAGCCTCAGAACGCTCGCCGCAGGCACCACCTCATCCAAAGCGCCTGCCGTCACCGCCACAGGCATGGTCAACCGTTCCGCATGCAATTCAGGACTGCGCTTCTTATATTCCTCCGGCACCTCGCACTTGCTGCCGCCGTAAGATGCGGCAATGGCATCTTGAAACTGATCATATTCTACGAGGTTTGCCGTGCCGTTCATGGACGCTGCCCCTGCCGTCAAATCGGGGTGAAGGGCTGCAAAGATCAAGACCGCCGTGCCGCCCATGGACCCGCCGCAGAGATACACCTTTTCCAAGTCATGGCTTGCCTTCAGCCCTTCGATAATCTGGACAAGATCCGCTTCCGCCGCAGGGCCCATCCACGATGTTTTGGCGCGATAATCGGGGGAGACCAACAGGAGCCGGCGCTTCGCCGCCACATCGCGCACAGCGCGGCATTCGTCCCGACCGTCGCGGATGAACTGCCAACGGTCTGAACCGTGTCCGTGCAAGGCGATCAAAATACCGTCGTACGCTTCGGAGGGATTCGCTCCCGGATACATACACACATAGCGCTGTGTTGTCCCATCGCAGCGGGCAACAAAAGCGATGTCTTCCACGTATCGCCCCCCTTCCAAGCTTGCCGTGACGGCGTGATCTTCGCCTTCCTCTATCGCCGCCGCCGGAGCACCGCAAAAAAGCAGAGGCGCTAAGACGAAAGCACAGACCATGACGGGAAAAACTTTCATAGCGATTCCTTTTCCAAGCAGCTCGGCGCGCGCACAGGAACGGGCCGGATTACGGCGACAGCGGCCTTACGCTCCCGTAAACAATCCCCAAGACGGGGGGTTCATCATCTCGAACTGTATACATATAAATAGTCATGATGTATCCAGCCGACTTTTTGGTCGGCTGTTTTGACGTTGACCCATTCCAAGCCTTTCGAATAGGGCGAGATTATGAAAACATGATTATTCTTATACAGTTTGGTGATGATTTTCCCTTTCAGCGACGGACTCTGCCGGAGACGCACACCATCCCCCGTTACGATGCCCTCCAAGGTCTGAAGCACCACCGGCGCAGGAGCCCAATAATCATCCTCCTCTTCATCCACGAAGCTGTCCAGTTGCTGACGACTCGTGATATTCAGTGAAAAGGTATAAGCCTTCTTTCTATCCCCACTTGTCCAAATGCCGCCGAGCTTCGTGGCTGAAGAAAAGGAACCTTTGAATGAACCGGTCTCATCACCGTCGTAGTGTTCGGTTAATTCAATATTACCGGACAGATCATAATCTCCAAATACAGCGATGTTTGTTCGGTATTTATCATAATAATAAGTGCCATAAACGACGTTTTTGTCAAGATACAGTTCCATAGTGATGTTTTTGGAACCGTCAATAACCCCCGCAAGCTGAAGCTGTTGCGGCAATCCCAAACCGTACAGATCCCTGTCCGCATACACAGGCGAGGGCGCAGGCACAGGGGGAGGAGTAGGCGCAGGCGCAGCCGTAACCGCTGCCCGATGATCTGCATCCCGTTTTGCTTGCGACGCCTCTCTCTGTTGGGTCACGTTCAGAACACGTGCCGCGGCAAGGTATTTTTCCTCCTTATCCGTCTGTGACAACGCGCCGGATGCCTCCGAGAAGGTATCGACGGTTGCAGCCTGTTTATTTTCCGAGTCCGCCGCTGACGCTTCCTCCGCAGGCGGCTCGGAAGAACGCTTCACGGCAGGAACAAAATTATCTTTCGTATCCAATACGGAAGAGACAGTCGGTGCAGGGCTTTCCTGTTCCTGCACCCGTTGAATCGAGGAGGTCTGCGGCGCAGGCAGCTCTTCCTCTATAAGAGCTGGAGACTCCGGCTGTGCTGCGGCAGCTGCATGGGTCGCCACGGGCGCGGGGGGAGGGGCAGGGCGCTCTTCAACCACCTGCACAGGCGTCTCTGTCCCTATCGCTCCGTCTTCGGAGACGAAGAACCCAATAACAAAGAGAACAACAAGACTCACCAGAATCGATAGGGACACGATGAGCGCTAGTTTCTTTCCTTTTTTGGGCTTCGCAGGATCGACTCCGGCCTTTACCGGGCTTGCCGCAACAGGCACAGGCTGCGGCATCGGAGCAACCGGTGCGGGAGTGGGCGACGGGGGCGCCGCAGCGACAGGCGGCACGGTCGGCGGTATCGGAGCAACCGGTACGGGAGTGGGCGGCGGCGGCGCTGTATCCACGCCGTATGCTTCCACACGGAGCGGCGCGACCCCATCTTCAACGGGCAAAGAGACACCTTCCGCGGCGTCCTCCAATTGCGTCCATTCCACTTCCCCTTCCACGCTCTCCTGAACCCTTATTTCAGCTATTGTTGAGAAAGGCTGTTCTTGCGCAGGCGCCTGTTCCCCAAGCTCTCCGACAAGTTGCGGAAGGGGCGGTACTGCCGGCGCTTCAACAGGCGCCGTAGCCACAGCGGCCTCTGCCGGGGCTTCCATAAGCGCAGCATGCCTAAGTTCTAAAGCGTTGATCCGTCTGTCCACAGAGGGGTGGGTAGAAAACAAATCGCCCAAGGCGCTCAGCGGAGACGATATTTTTAAGGCGGCATATTGTGCGACGCTCTTATCGTATTCGATGAGCGACACCTCTTCGCCCAAATGTCTCAGCGTCTTAATCATTGCATTGGAATCCAAGAGCTCAGCGGCAATACGATCCGCTTCGAACTCTCGTCTTCGGGAGAAGGCATAGACGACGAGCGTGCCAAGGACGAGGAGTATGGACACGACCACAAATCGAATGACCGTTAAAATGGCAACGATAATCCAATCCAGATCATCGATAAAAAACGCTAAAAAACGGAGTGTCGAAAGGGGGATGTAGAACAACAGCACAACCGCATTCACAACGGCTTGTATCAGGGAAAGGGTGATCATATCCCCATTGGCAATATGGGCAATCTCATGGGCAGTCACAGCGGCGATCTCGTCTTCGTCCATACGGCTCAACAAGGCGGTGCTGTACGCGAGCATAGCGCTCTTACGCGTCGCCCCCGTTGCGAAGGCGTTCATCTCTTCCGATTCATAAATGCCGACTTCCGGCATAACCTCAAGCCCCGCACGCTGTCGAAGCCCATCGACCATATTGTAAAGTTGTATCTCCGCAGCATCCCGCGAATGAGCCGAGATCGTCTTTACTTTATGGGCACGCTTTACCAGCCATTTCGACATGAGCAGTGTCCCGAAAGGAACGGTAGCGCCCATGACGAGCAGAACAGGAACCACCATTACGCCTTGGATTCCGATTGTGGCGGCTGTCGTGAAAAACAGGGTTACTATGACGGCAGCGTTTGCCAGAAGAAACCATTTCACGGTCTTTTTATAGCCGGGGTCGATATGGATCCTTCCTTTGCCGCTCACCTGGCTTGTAATCGTTTCGAATTGGTGCCCCATATCACACCACGTGACCACGTGCCCACAGAGTGGACAAGATTCCGCGTCTCGCGCCAAATCATTATTACAACTTCTGCATCGTAACATGGAAAGCTTTCCTCCTTTGCACTACACACCGTATCGGGATTGCGCAGTCCCAACCCTCCAAAGGAAATAGCGTATCTTTGTTTTATACGCCTTGCATTCGCGCTGCACGGTCTAGATTATCACATCTTCGAATTGGGGTCAACCATCATGAGTAAGAACGGCGGCCATACACGCCCGGCAGCGGGCGCCGCCTACGATGTCTTCAAGCCTAGCCATACACAGTATCCCCTTTCGCTGCATCCGGCAGAAGCTGCCGGAAACCTCAATCCCCCGGGCAGAGATAAAAGCTGGATAGACTTCCTTTCCCATGATCAGGCATTAATACATCGAAGGACACTTCCGGAGCCTTCACACACCCGAGTAACACGAAAATCGATTATAGCCCAATTGGGGCCAAAAAGAAAACAACGCCATTCTCGCTAACAGGTAACACTAAGGCCATCCGATCTATCCCATAAAAAAAAGAAACGCCGTAAAACCTGTAAGATAAGGATTTACGGCGTTAAAATCTGGTGAACGGGGCGGGATTCGAACCCGCGGCCACCGGATTAAAAGTCCGATGCTCTACCGGCTGAGCTACCCGTCCAGAGGAAGGCGCATAAACAACCCCATCGCTTAATGGGTGGGGAAAGTGTGTGTAACGTGCGTATTATATCTTGTGTTTAAGGGGTAACGCAAATTTCTCAACAGCACGCAGCGTGGGGCGGGGGATAGGGGCGGAGATGTTTCTTTCTGATGGACAGGATGGACACGATGGACGGGATGGACGGGATGGACACGATGGACAGAAGACGAACAAAGCCTTCCGGTGTAGGGGCGCGATTTATCGCGCCCGAGGTGTTTGTATCATCAAGGCGCCGCGTTACGCGCGCCGGCTTCTGCACCCGCCTTGGACGCTAAAGAAACCTTGAGCCTGCAATGAGGCGATGGCGGAGGGTCTTGGGCATGCGTCACGGCGCTCATGTGCGCTCTTTCCTCAACGTATTGTCTTTGTCCATCCCGTCCATCCCGTCCATCCCGTCCATCGTGTCCATCCCGTCCATCCTGTCCATCCCGTCCATCCTGTCCATCGTGTCCATCCCGTCCATCCTGTCCATCCGGTCCATCCCGTCGAAGCGAAAAAGCCCGGGCTTGACACCGGCTTCACGTATCCTCAAGAAAAGAACAAGATCGTTCACCCTTCGCCGACAGTCTGAATCACAAACTCCTTGTAGTAACCCGACGCATTTTCACGAGAGACAATTTGCGGGATATCGTTTTTGATGTCCAGCGAATTTTCATGGATGTGTCCCGCGAGAATCGCCAAAAGATTCGGCGCTTTAAATACGGCTTCGCAAAAGTCCATGGTCGTTTGCGTGTGCCCGTCTTTCCGCCATTTGCGGCGCCGTTCAATTTCAAAATTGCGATCCGTTTTTTCGCCCCATTCCGGATGACCGCAGCCGAAGCCTATAGACCTGCCGGGAACATACAGGGGAATGTGCATGAGCAGGAGCATGGGATTGCCCGACGCCGCCTGTTCGTTGAAAAAGGCTAGCTGCTCGGGCAAAATTTCGTTGGTGGAATTATCGATGCAAAGGAGCGTAATCCCATTGACGGTGTAGGCGGCACTCAGCGGGTCCTTCCCTTGGTAGAGGGGCGCCAAATGTTTGGCGGTCCAGATCCCGCGCAGCTCTTCCGCGCTCCCTTCCATGCCCTCAAAATGCCAATCATGATTGCCTGCGACGTAGGCGTAAGGAATCCCTGTCGCTGCAAGATTTTGGCAAAGCCAGTCCACGCCCGCAAGGGAGGGGAAACTGACAATGTCGCCGGTAAGGGCTATAAAATCGACGCCATCTTTTTGGGCAATCTCTAGGGTCTTCAGAAAATTCTCATCAGCAGAAAAGCTTTCGCCCGTCCGAAAATGCCGATTGCTCTTGTAGGCTCCCGCCATGCGTTGGCTGTATTCGCGGAAGGGCGCGCCGCGCTCATCATCCAAAGACAGATGGGTATCGGTGATATGCATGATTTTAGTGGGCTTCACCGCCGCCCTTGTATAAATCTTCGACTGATTGTCTGTTAACGAAAAGGTATAGCGGCAGCTGCCTTTGTCTGGGGTTGCCGCAAAAGAAGGGGTAACAGCCGCGCTTAAGCCTAAGCCTGCCGCTGTACAAGAATTTAAAAAGCCGCGTCTTTTCACAGAAATAGGGTCCTTTCCGGTTGAGAATGATTAAGATTCCACTGAAAACATTATAATGTTTCGCTCTATTCATTTTCACAAAATCTTTCGGCGACGGGGGGGACCAGCGGTAATGAACAGTCGGCCCCATGGCGCCTTTTTTAAATCTTGGATACAACACTCAGAAAAAAAAGGGGATTTGGGTATGGGCGAAGTGATTGTTATACTCTTGACGATAAATGTTGTCCTACTACCCCCAAACGAAAGAAAGGTTATTCATGACTGTAACTGAAACGCAACCCGATCAAAATTCTTCTCGTTTTCGTTACTGGCAGTATCGCACGATCATCGCGACTATGTTCGGCTATATGCTGTTTTATTTTCTGCGCAAAAACTTCAGTCTCGCCATGCCCGGCATTGAAGCGGAATTGGGCATTACCAAAACCAATCTCGGCCTTTTTTTGACCCTGCACGGACTGGTCTACGGATTATCGAAATTCCTCAACGGCTACCTGGGCGACCGCATCAATTCCCGATTGTTCATGTCCATAGGACTTGCACTATGCGTGTTGGTAAACGTCCTCTTTGGCTTTGGCCCCGTCATAGCGGCCTATTTAACGGGCGGCTACGGCGGCGCAAGCTTTATGAATACTCTGATCATTATCTTTGGTTTGCTGTGGGTGCTCAACGGCTTGTTTCAGGGCAGCGGCTTCCCGCCTTGTGCGCGGCTGCTCACCCACTGGATACCGCCCAATGAGCTGGCCACAAAAATGTCGGTGTGGAACACCTCACACTCCGTTGGCGCGGGCTTGATCGTTATCGCCTGCGGCGATATCATGACCTACGGTGGGGAAGGCGCATGGCGCTATTGCTTCTGGGTACCGGCAGCGATCGCCGCCTTGGGAATTGTGGTGCTCCTTTTGGCACTGCGCGACACCCCGCGCTCGGTGGGATTGCCTGAGCTTGCCGGCACTGAAATTAAAGGCATTGAAGAGGATCAGCCTGTGAGCCGCGCCTTTCTCTATGAGCGTGTTTTCTTCAACCCCGTTATTTGGATGATCGGCCTCGCCAATTTCACGCTGAATTTGGTGCGCTTTTCTGTATTGGATTGGGGGCCGACGCTGCTCAAAGAATCGAAGGGGCTCACCCTGGATCATGCGGGCTGGTTGGTGGCAGGCTTTGAAATCGCCGGCATTATCGGCATGTTAGCGGCAGGCTGGATCACCGATCGCTACATGGGCGGACGAGGGCCGCGCATCTGTGCCATTTGCATGTTCGGCGCCGCCCTCTCCGTGACCCTGTTCTGGTTACTCCCTGCGACAGCGCCGGTGGGGCTGCTCTTAGCGAGTTTGTTGGCAGCAGGCTTTTTCATCTACGGGCCCCAAGCGCTTACGGGGATTACAGCGGCGAATATCTCGACCAAAAAACTGGCGGGAACTTCTATCGGATTCACCAGCCTCTTCAGTTATGCGAGCGTCCTTGTTTCGGGCGTGGGCATGGGCGCCATCGCGCAGCATTACGGCTGGAATTATGTGTATATTTTGGTCGTGGCCATGGCAATCGCGAGCGCCGGTATTTTCCTTTCTTTATGGAATGTAAAAGCACACGCCTATGATGATTTGGCGGATGAGGCGTAATCAACCCTAAAAAAAAGGCTATAGCAAGACCGCTTCTCTCATTGATCCCGGGATATCGTGATGACTACAGAAAAATATAAGTCCCTTGTTGTTGCCGGACCTACCGCCTCCGGGAAGACCGCCCTCGGCGTACAGTTGGCAGGCCTGTTGAAGGGCGAAATTCTATCCGTCGATTCCCGTCAGGTCTACCGCGGACTGGACATAGGCTCAGGCAAAGATTTATCCGAATATGTCTATGATGGAAAGGCCTTGCCCTATCATCTCATCGACATTGCGGATCTGGATACGGAATTCAGCGTTTTCCATTATCAACAAGCCTTTTATGCGGCTTTCGACGATCTGTGCGAACGGAAAAAGTTGCCCGTAATCGTTGGCGGAACGGGCATGTATTTGGAGGCGGTCCTGTCGGACTATCACCTGCCTGCCGTGCCTGAAAATCCCAAGCTGCGCGAAGTATTGCAAGATCTGGACGAGGAGGCACTGGAAGAACGGCTCCGCCAACTCAAGCCGACACTGCATGATGAAACTGACTTGGAAAATCGCGAGCGGATTATCCGCGCCATAGAAATAGCCGAATTTAGCGCGTCGATTCCGCAATCAGCGAAAAAGGATCCCGCCCCTTTTATTCTGGTTGTCGCCTATCCGCCCGATGTATTGCGTGCACGCATTGCGCTGCGGCTGCGGGCGCGTATGGACGAAGGATTAATTGAAGAAGTAGAGGCACTCCATGAGGGCGGCGCTGACTGGCAGCGTCTTGAACAACTGGGATTGGAATATCGCTTTGTCGCCCAGTATTTGCAAGGAAAAATTCTAAACAAAAACGATTTGTTCCAAAAGTTAAATAGTGCCATCGCTCAATTTGCGAAGCGGCAACGTACCTGGTTCAGAGGCATGGAACGGCGCGGCTTTACCGTCCATTGGATCCCGGAAGCATCGCTGCACGCCGCATTGCAGGCGATCGGACAAAGCAGCTTTTGAGGCGAAACGCAGGGCGTGTACCCCTCTTGGGTGAAGCATGAATGCTACCGTAAATAAATATTTGGTGCGACGCTCGGTTCATGAGCGCTGGCCTATGGATACCCTTGCACGGGAAGAAGGTATCCGTTCGGTCGTGGTCATCCCGGTCCTAAGCGAATATGACTATCTTTTTGATACCTTGGCTGCGTTGCGCGCGTCCAAGGATGCCCTGTGCGCGGAAACCTTGGTCATTTGCGTGATCAACAATTCGGCAGCCCCGACCGTCGCGGCGGCGACCCTCGAAAACAACCAAAAGACTTTAGGCTTGCTGAGGCAGCGCATAGGGGAGGAGCATTACGCGCCCCTACGCCTGGCTGTGGTGGATGCGTGCACAGAAGGACGGGAACTTCCCGAAGGGGAAGGGGTGGGACTGGCGCGTAAAATCGGACTCGACCATGGGCTCCATCTGCTCAGCCGTTCCGCCCACCTGGACGGAGCCCTGATCAGCCTTGACGCCGATTCGCCGCCGGCACCGGGTTTCCTTGAAGCCATGGATGCCCATTACAGAGCCGAAGGGGCATGGGCAGGCTATGCGGCGTACCTGCACAGCTTTCCCGACGATGAAACCCAAAAAGAAGCGGTCATTGCCCATGAACTCTATATGCGTTATCATGAACTCGCCTTGCAGCATTGTGCCTCGCCCTATGCCTATCCCGCACTAGGGTCGATTATCTCGTGTACGGCGCACGCCTATGCCGCTATGGGCGGGATGAACCGACGCCTTGCCGGCGAAGACTTTTATTTCATGCAGCAATTAAGAAAGACCGGCAAGATGGAGCCTATAGCCTGTGCCTTGGTCTTCCCCTCAGGGCGACTGTCCCGGCGAACCCCCTTCGGCACCGGACAGCGTATTTACGACTATAAAGAAAGCACCGCCTTGGAGCTGCCCCTTCCGCATCCACAAAGTTTTGTGGTGTTAAAAGCCTTGTTGCAACTCCTTTCCCATGAGACCCGGCTTTCGGGGACAGCGGTCATCGCCGCGGCGCAGACGATTCATCCGCAGCTTGCCGCATTTATGAACCTTCACGGCTTTAAAGCAACATGGGACAAGATCCGAGGGCAACAACCGGATTTACAGCGGCTGCACAAGCAATTTCATGTCTGGTTTGACGGGTTGAAAACCATCCAATTACTGCATCATCTGCGCGACAACGCGTATCCCGATCAGCCCGCGGCAACAGCGCTTCCATGGCTCATTGAGACCATAGGCGGCGAAGCGCTCCCGATCAGCGATTCCAAAGGCACCCTTGACCGCTTGCGTCAGCTGTGCTTACTGCGCCATGTGCCGCACGACGGGCAACGACCCGACTATTATCCCGAAGCTTTTCTGAACTTCTTTTCTATAAGCTGAAACAAAAAGCCCAAGGCGGCCAAGAGCAGCCAAGAAAGCCCTATGGATGAGTTTGTTTTCAGCGTAGCCGCCGCTTCTTCGCCTTCCGAAGATACGCCCATTGCCTGCAAAATTAAAAATACGCCCTGCACTGTAAACCATGCGCCCAGTCCGGCGGTTATCAGGCTGATCGTAAAGCGTTCCAAAAAGAAGGACGCCAGACCCCCGACCAAAGCTGCAAGAATCACGAAGGCGAAGAGGATGCCTGAATCCCAAGTGGGCTGCAGATAATTCCACGCCGCTAAGGTAATAATGCCGCCCCCAAAAAGGATGATCCCGAGACGGTACGCCATATGGGTGATGATCGCCCCTAAAATACCGCCGACCATCAGAGCGACGGACATGTAGGGAACATTGCCGTCGGAAAAGAAGCCTACAGTCAGGGCGGCGAGTAAGCCCAGCACGGCAAAGCCTGAAAGGTCAAGAAAGAGTTTTGTCGTACGATGTCCAAAAAAGCAGCAGACAATACCGCAAAGCGTCAATACGACGGTGGCGGGATTCAGCTCCACCATTTGAAAAACATCAAGGTGGGGGAGAAGATATTTTTCCAGGACTACAGATTCCAAAAAAAACCTCTCTAATTCTAGTAAACTCCACAGGAGCTCAGTGATATACAATGCACGTGAAGGAGAAAAAAGAACATACGCTGCCGCAACACCGTATTTACAGATACGCAGCGTGGGGAAAGGCATCGCTGCGCGCCATCCCCAGATCAATAGGCGGTCACAGCTTCCATTCTTCGTGAAATAAGTTCCGTGCCCGCCCGTTCAGACGCCGTATCTCTCAGCGCAACAGAGTCAGACAATATCTTCGTAACTAAAAAACGCTGTTGGAAAAGATCGCCTTCTTGCACCTCTTCCTCTTTCTCGGTTGTAGAAGGATTATTTAAGCGAAAAGTAGCAGAAGCGTTTGTAAGATCAATTTTCTGAAGAATGAAGGAGAAATAACCAACCTCACGATTAACGGCATCCATAAGCTGCCTGATTTCGGGATCCCGGTCTTTATGACCTATTTGCGATATTTCCCGTGAAGCAATGCGCAATTGTTCCATATCAAATGGAACAGCATAGGCTTTGGCTTTGATTTCGTCTATACAACGCTTCCTAACTTCATCAGCAATGGAACGGTTTTCTGCCGTGTCACTCGCTTTTAAAGCCAACAAAGCAGTTTCATGAGCCGCAACATAATCTCCATCTTCAATCAATTGTTCCAAGGCACGATTGGAAAATCGGGAATCCGTCAGGACGTAGGCGCCATTTTGATTTCCATGGAGCCCCGTCCACAGCGCATCGGCAAGAAAATACATCATTATCAAAAAAATCGGAACCAACACAATCCAAAGCGCGGGATGACTCCAAACGGAGCGGCGCGGACGCCGCACGGAAGTGGAAGAACGCGTGGCGGGGGAGGATAAGCTGATGGAATCAATATCCATTTTGCCCATACGCAGATCAACATTCGTCGGATCCGGTTCTTTCACAGGTTTGCCGACCAAACGGCGTAAGCGACCCGACAACGAACGTTGTTCCGCCTCGATCCGCTCTTGTTCCTCAGTCGCTACCTGAACCCGCTCTTCCATCATGAACGATTCAAGGGCATCGGTAACACTGCTGGAAACGGTATAGGTCCCTTGGCTTTCCCCGCCTAAATCAGAGACGGTATAGGTCGGTTGTTCTTTGCGCGGGCGGCTCACTTCCTCACCGCAATAACGGCACCGTGTCGCCAAGGCACTAATCGACATGCGGCACGTGGGACACAAACGCATGGGCTCTTCGTTTGTTTGAAATTTTTTCGTCATATAAAAATTTGTCCGGCTTTACCGAGGGACTCGCAAGCGTTTCTAACAACAGAACAATCTTTAATATAGTATATCAACATGTCCTATAAAGCAACGAACTAAAGTATATAAACATTGGCGGACAAAAAAAAAATCCTCAAAGTTTTTAAGCACTGTGTAAGAATGATACGTGTTAACAAAAAATGTTTGTTGTGTGCTGTAAAAAAAAGGGGTCGAGAACAGTTACCGAAAAATATTAACTATGTAGAGTACTGTGGCGAATTGTGAGTATTCTTTACTACTCGACGAATCGATATTTCATAAGGTTCTGTATATGCTTTATATATAGACACATCAATTCTGCAGGAATGATGTTACGACTCTTCCGGCAAAGCGGTAATAGTCTTTCTGATTCTAACTTCAGTTGCCACCGTGGAGATTCCCGCTGACAAGACGATACACAATATTTTCAGATACTCACAGTGGTATCGTTTATCGAGGCAGGCAAGTGAGAGCGGGGGGGGTTAGGGATGCTTGGATGTACGGCGTTGGGTCGGGATTGCGCCACCTGCGCCGCCACTTACTCCGTCCCGCAGCACAACACAACACCATCTAACCTCACATATTATTCTGAGCGAAGCGAAGAATCCGGCGATAAGGTGTTTGTGTCGTTGTGGCGCAGTGTTATGCACCTTGGCTCGGGTACTATTCACGTCAGCCTCCGAAGAAACCTTGAGGTCTGCAATGAAGCCGTTGTCAGGGATCTAGCTTCTATAAATTCTCCTCCAACATTAAAGCCTTAGTACACCTCGTCCATCAAGTCCATCCGGTCCATACTGTCCATGCTGTCCATACTGTCCATTAGTACAGCGTGAGAGTGTTGGTACGCATCAGGGCACTTGTGTGCGCTCCCGGCCGAATATGCAGTGGCGACGACGGACTAGTTGGATTAACTTTGAAAGGAATTGAACCTTGTATTAACATAATTTCAACCCTTTGGTGAGAGCGATTTCATCTTTTTAATTTATTAATATTTAATTCAGCAAAAATTATCAACAAGTGCAACAGCTTTTTTTACACGCCGCCGGTGTTAGTTTCAGCGGCGTTTTTTGATTGGCGCAGCCATTCGGTCAAGGCGATTCCCGCGCTTACAGAGGCGTTCAAGCTGGATAAATTGCCCGCCATGGGAATGGAAGCGAGGAAGTCGGCCTGTTCTTTCACCAGGCGGCGGATCCCATCTCCTTCACTGCCGATAATCATGGCAACACGCCCAGTCAGCGGTACCTGCCACAAGCTGCGGTCTGCGTTTGCTTCGAAAGCAACAACCCAAAAGCCCTCTTTTTTTAAGTGCTGAATGTCCCGCGTCAGATTAGAAGCTTGGATGAGAGGGACGTATTCGATGCCTCCGGCGGCAGCCTTGACGACAGCCGCATTGACAGGTGCAGCACGGTCTTTCGGAAACAGAACGCCATGTGCGCCTAGGGCCGCGGCGCTTCGAATGATTGCTCCGAAATTCATGGGATCGGTAATACAATCCAAGATCAGCAACAGGCACTCAGGTTCCTTATGATTGTCGCACCATTCGAATAAGGAAAGTAATTTCATGGGGGCAACGTGCAGAAGAACCCCTTGATGCCGCGCTCCTTGTGACATCTTATCCAAGTGCTTTCTGTCGGTCCAAGTAATCTTTTCCGGCGGCAAAGCATTGATAATTTCTTCAAGTCCTACGGCATTATCATGGATAAAGGCTCGAAACACTTCCCGTTTCCCTGCATCCAGACAGGTCAGCACAGGGAGCCTTCCTAAGACCACTTCATGGTGTGCATCATTCATTGAAGATTATGTACTTCCTTCAATTTTTGCGCTCTCAATTTGAGATTGTCATTATTGGGCACCCGGCTGTCGGTCCCATTTGCCGATGCAGCAATCAATTCCTGCAAGATATTATAAGCCTGCTGATTTTTGTCCAGTTTTTCAAGACATTTCACCATACGATATTTGTTGTACAAATAATTGGCGCCGGCGCTTCCGTAGCGGTCAACAGCGCTTCGCATAACATTTAACGATGCCTCGTAGCGCCATTGATATAACAAGTATCCGGCGACCCGCGTCAAGCCGGCTTCATCACGTTGGTCTTTTTCTGCGTCTTGACCGGGAGTCGCCTGCGTGTATCGCCCAACCATCCAATTGATGCCGGGACTGGAAGCAAGAAATCCGATTCCTACGATGACTAAAATTAGAATAGGCCATTTTAATCCGCTCAGATCCATTTTTATTCCTCCTTCTATTAGAATGGCAATAATGAAAGAACACGCGCTGTGAGATCGGTGAGTAAGGGGATGTAGGTATGATAGGAAATCATTCCCAAAACACAAAGAATAACAATGAGGGTAATGAGCAGCCCCAACAGTTTGCGAAACTTCAATCCTAAATGCAAGCGTGAGGACCGCGTTGTTTCCAAATCACCGGCACGCTTCAAAAACTGACTATGTTTCTCTTGGCAAACTTCGGAACAGTAGAGTCCGGCACTGCTTACAATGCCGCATTCTTTGCACACAGGTTTACTGCATTGACGACATCGACCCACCGCAAGAAGGCTGGGGTGGTTGATACATCCAATTGTTTTCGCGCCCATCATATCCATATTCTCCTTCGCTATTTGCTATGAACACAGTTCATTAATAAGTTTACCATAATCGCTTTGCAGATGCGACAGAAACGAGGGGACTTCACATTTCCGTGCCCCTTAGGGCCGCCCCTCTTTGGATGGCGCCTGATGCCACGATGCAGTCTTGCTGATCATAGAAAACTGCCCACTGTCCCGGTGTCACCGCGGCTTGTGCTTCGTCCGGTCGAATTTCAGCGCCTTTAGATGTTGGGGTCACCCAACACGGAACAGGGCGATGGCGATAGCGAATCTGCACCAGCGTGCGAAAGGCTTCGTTTTGCGGACTCATAGCGCCCCAGAATAGGGGACCGGTCGTAAACATACTGCAAAGTCCGGATTCCGCGCCGCCCACATAGACGGTGTTCGTGTCAGCGTCAAGGTGAATGACATAAAGGGGTCTCGGAGCACTTAATCCCAGTCCATGGCGTTGGCCGATGGTATAGCGGTGGATACCGTCATGGCGGCCCAGTACTTTTCCATCCAAGGCCTTGATCGGCCCCGGATTTTTTCCTTGCCCGCGGGATTCCAAAAAATCAGCATAACAATTGTTTTCAATAAAGCAGATTTCCTGGCTGTCCTTTTTAGCACCGATTGCGGGGTCCACCGTACTCGCAAATTGACGGGCTTCCGCTTTGCTATATATTCCCAAAGGAAAACAACAATATTTAAGTTGTTTCTGTGTCAAGGGCGCGAGCACATAGCTTTGATCTTTATCGGGATATCCGGCGCGACACAGGGCAAAACGCCGCTCCTTTTCAAGAAGACGCACATAATGACCTGTGGCTAAATACGTACAGCCTAATTCTTGTGCCTCTTTGAGCAAGACGCCAAATTTAATCATGCGATTGCAGCGTATACACGGATTCGGTGTCAGTCCGGAAAGATAATCATCTACAAAACGATCTACAATAAAGGTCTCAAAGGCATGGTTCACATCACAGCGAGTGTGGGGGATAGACAGAATTTTACAAATGTGGCGGGCATCTTTTATGGTTTTATCTTCATCGGATGCCGAGTCCGACATGTTCAGGGTAATGCCTAAGCAGTCATACCCCGCCTGAACCAGCAGCATGGCCGCAGCGGCACTGTCCACACCGCCGCTCATGGCGACAGCGATTTTCGCCCCCGGAGGCGGCATCCGGTTTTCCGAGGAATTTACTAATGAGGTCATATTAAAAATCGGCTTCCTAAAGGCAAGGGCCATATTTCCTTAGCTAAAGCGTGTAGGCAGTAATCAATAAGCGCAGGTTGATTTGCGAAAAAACAGCCCGATTGAACCTTTGTTTCCAGAATTCGAAAAGAGAGACACAAAAAGTTTATCCTATGTAACATTGACTATGAAAAGATTATTTGTATTTTAAAGAATAAGTGTCGTCTCGGACAACACCTTTATAAGGAACGTTTACATGATCTCAAGCTTATTGACTTCTTTGATTCTGGCCGCCGCCATCCCTTTTATTTCTCCCACAACCAACGTACCGGCGCTGTCTCTTTTATACGGGGAATCGGCTGCCCTTGCCGAAACTCAAGGGGACGAAGCCCCCTTACTGCATCTCTTCCCCATATCAGCCGCAAAGGAAGCCTGTCCTGCAGTAATCGTTTGTCCCGGAGGCGGCTATGGCACCTTGGCAATGTCTTATGAGGGCGTAGACATCGCCCATTGGCTTAATAGTCATGGCGTGGCGGCATTTGTCCTGCAGTATCGCGTCGCGCCCCATCGCCATCCGCTACCCCTAGAGGATGTGCAGCGTGCCCTCCGTTTAGTGCGTGATCATGCAGAAGAATGGCGCGTGGATCCGGAGCGTGTGGGCGTTTTGGGTTTCTCCGCAGGCGGTCATCTTGCCTCTACGGCATCCACTCATTTTGACGCGGGCGATCCCGACTCAGAAGATACTATATCGCGTCAATCGTGCCGACCGGACTTTTCTATTTTGATTTACCCTGTCATTTCGCTCCACCCCGATATTGGTCATATGGGTTCGCGCAATAATCTATTGGGCAAAGATGCTGATGAGTCTTTGGTAGATTCACTGAGCAATCATACACAAGTCACTAAAGATACACCGCCCGCTTTCTTGGTGCACACCACGGCAGACAGCGGCGTATCTGCAAATAACAGTTTGGCTTATTATGCTGCTCTGCTCCAAGCCGGTGTGCCCGCAGAAATGCATATCTATGAACAGGGTGCCCACGGCTTTGGTATGGGCAAGGGTGACCCTGCATTATCGACTTGGCCAAGCCTCTGTATTCTTTGGATGAAAAAGACGGGCATTATTGAAAATTAACCTGTCGTATCACAGAACAGCGACTGAAAAAGGGTCCTTTCTTTTTGGGGCAATGGACTCTTTAAAAAAATATTTTCAAAATAGCTTGACTTCCGTCTTGGAATATGGTATAAGCATGTCGAGAATACGAATGGTAACCTGCTGACAACTCTTCTTTTCCCCCTATTTTGACTATATCAAGTCTACAATTACATTTAGAAAGCGAGGTGAATACTATGCAGTGCGCATTATGTAATGAATACATTGACGACAATGAATTCGCATTTGACGAAGCCTTTGAAATTGATGGCGAATATTGGCACGCCGAATGCTATGCTGAATATTACGGTGAAGAACTCGAAACCGCCGTTTAATTTTGCTTATTGAAAATAGTTGAATCTCAATGACTGCCTCGACCACTTTTCACGGGTCGAGGTTTTGTTTTTCAGAACCGCTTTTCTGCAGTAAAGCGAATATGAAGATCAAGCTACGATACCGCCTTTCTTGCGTAAACCCGTTGAAGGGCGTATACTGTCATAAGGTATTCTCACCGATTCGAGTCTAAATTATGTTAACAGCATACGTACTAGTCTTAAATAAATCGTGGGTTGCCATTAACGTGACCCCTGCAAAACGCGCCTTGACACTGCTCTTTCAAGGGCATGCGCAAGTCGTGCATCCGAAAGACTATTCCCTCTATGATTTCGATTCGTGGCTTGCCTTTTCAAAAGATCATAATGGCTTGCCGCCGCGAAGGTATGTGTTTACGCCCACCGATCGGATACGCTTGCCTGAAGTGATCGTGTTGAAAGAGTATAACGGCTTTTATGCGCCTGTACTACGTTTATCGCGCAGAAATATTTTCGCCCGTGATAAGAACAGGTGTCAGTACTGTGGATGCAAATTTCCGCGTGCAGCGCTCACGATTGATCATGTCGTACCCCGTTCCCGGGGCGGCGCAGACACTTGGGAAAATCTCGTTCTCGCCTGCACCCGCTGCAACTTAAAAAAACGCGATCAGACGCCGGAAGAGGCGGAGATGCCGCTCATACGCAAGCCTGTTTCACCCCGTTGGCTGCCACGGTACCACACACCGCTGCAAAGAGAAGAGCTTCACGCGTGGAAACGCTTTGTCGACTTGGCGTACTGGAGCAATCAATCGCTTCGATAAATGTTGTTGAGGGAGATGTCGACGTCGACGGATGTTATAAGCGGGCTTGTCATTATTCATTTCGAAAGAAATGTTGGTGACCCCATGGCTTAAGCGTGAAATACATAGCCATGTCTTGGTATATTTCTCCGGAAGCCACGTATATCTTCGTTCATCTACTGCAAAGAAAGTTTCCCATTGCAAGGAACAATAATCAATAGAATCACGCCGCGTGCATGGCGTGTATTAAAAGAGTCATGCACACGTTCTTCTCCTTGGATGCCGCTTCCAATAAACAGATCGCGGGAGTAGTGTCCATGGTGAGCAAGACAAAAAACACGGTGCTGCAACAGCTCCGCATCGCACGGGATCAGCTTCATGAAAAAGTCACACAGACCCCTTTAACAGATGGTCTGGCACAGCGTTTAAAAGTGCCCATCCCAAGCCTTTCGTTCCGTGCATGGCTGGAAGTGCAGCGCTATCCATCACGCTATTATTGGCAGGATCGAAGCCGAAACACCGAAATGGCCGGTCTCGGAGAAGCAGATATCATCGCTCCTGAAGGGGCCGATTTTGTTGCCGCTGCGCTGAAGCAAATACGGGAAAGGCTGCCCGAACATAGTTCGGCAGCCCGCTATTATGGCGGTTTTCGATTCTATTTTGATCATAATAAAAACCCGCGCTGGCATAACTTTAAAACCTGCCGATTTATTCTGCCCTTGGTAGAACTCTTTCGCGACCATGCAGAATGCCATCTTGCCTGTACGCTCTACGACGAAGCCGATCGTACAAAAGCCTTAAGCATATTAAGAGAGCTTTCTTTTGACGCGTCCCCGGCGTCACAACCTTTGGCTGATTTCAGGAAAGGGCGGGATATCCCTGATTTTGTCGAATGGAATCGCCTCGTCGAAACGCTCCTCCATGATATGAAGCGTTGCGAACTTGAAAAAGTGGTACTGGCGCGGGAAAGCCTCTTTCACGCCCAAGACAAAATCAATCCTATTTCTTTACTCAGGCAGTTGGCTCATTATAATGAGCGCGCCTATTTGTTTTGTTTTCAGCCGGCGCAAGATCGTGCCTTTCTCGGCGCGTCACCTGAGCGTTTATATCATCGTCATGGAATGAAGCTTTCTAGTGAAGCCTTGGCAGGTACCCGCAGACGCGGTGTAGATCAACCGGAGGACGACGCGCTGGAGCAATCGTTGTTAGAAGACGACAAAGAGCGTCGTGAACACCGTATTGTTGCCGAAGCGATTACGCAGGTACTACGCCCTTTATCCGAGTCAGTGACCGCAGCATCGAAACCGACTGTTGTAAAACTAAGCTATTGTCAGCATTTGTACACGCCCATAAAAGCGCAATTACGGCGCTCCGTTCAGGATGAGAATCTTTTGGACGCCCTGCATCCCACGCCTGCCGTAGGCGGCAAACCTACCGATAAAGCCATGCACTGGGTATTAGACAATGAACCTATTGAACGCGGTATCTATGCTTCGCCTGTAGGTTGGGTAAGCAGAGAGAGCGCAGAATTCTGCGTGGGTATACGCAGTGCATTGGTAAAAGACAACAACCTCAGCTTGTTTGCAGGCGCCGGAATAGTTCCCGGGTCGGAGCCTTCCGAGGAATGGAAAGAATTGGAAGCGAAAATGTCGCAGTTCACCAGAATCATCATGAAAGATCAAATCCATGAAAGCGCCTAACCTAAACTATCTGTGGGCGGCCCTTCTTGTGGAAGAACTGGCGCGGAACGGCGTACGCCATTTTATCGTGTCGCCAGGCTCCAGGAGTGCGCCCCTTGCTGTCGCTGCCTCTCAAAATGCGGGTATCTCCACCCTAGTCCATTTCGACGAGCGAGGGGCCGCTTATTGCGCTTTAGGCTCTTCGCGTGCCGGTCATCCCGCCGCTGTGATTTGTACTTCCGGCACAGCAGTCGCGAATTATTGGCCTGCCGTTGCGGAAGCGTCCCACTCTGCTTTACCCTTGGTTCTGTTGACGGCTGACCGGCCTCCCGAACTGCAGGACTGCGGCGCGAACCAAACCATGGAACAAGAG
>LSQX01091826.1_pt1 | contig 38465 bp, 35 predicted proteins | sample 654561 | NCBI WGS metagenome assembly LSQX01 (sample SAMN04489861, study PRJNA283612) | anaerobic digester metagenome | isolation source: 4 biogas reactors fed with cattle manure at either 37C or 55C with and... | place: Denmark: Kongens Lyngby | collected 2014 | reverse complement strand
CCCCCAAAACCTTCCCGACGCCCTCCGAATGCCTTTCTAATGACTCTGAACGCCATTTTTGAATCGCGCTCCAAGGGCACCGTGACATTGGCAACAAGGTGGTTATTTTGGCGGTAGACGGGCTGTTGGATTGACCCGTCAAGGAGGACTGATCTACAATCATTTTTTGAGGAAAATCTTGGCCATATTCTTAAGAAGGGGCGCCCCGGTGAAGCGCTCTGCGATCCCCAAGGATGCCGGCAGCAGGCTTCCCCCAAAACCTTCCCGACGCCCTCCGAATGCCTTTCTAATGACTCTGAACGCCATTTTTGAATCGCGCTCCAAGGGCACCGTGACATTGGCAACAAGGTGGTTATTTTGGCGGTAGACGGGCTGTTGGATTGACCCGTCAAGGAGGACTGATCTACAATCATTTTTTGAGGAGTTGCGACATGTTACCCGCATTTATCATCGACGAACTGAACCGACAGAAGCAGCCCAACAACGAGCAGCCCTTGGCCATCCCCATCGATCTTGAGCTGCCTCATAACGAGCGCGTCCCCCAGCCATCACCCCCAACATCCGACGCTCCCCGCGGCGTGATCGAGATTGACTATTGCCTATAAGCGCTGCACCGATGTCTTCTTTGGGTAGGCGATTGCCAGATGCGAAACGCATGCTGACTTTGGGATTGCTGCTGCTCGCCCTAACCGCTTGTCGCGGCCAGGAATCCCCCGCAAAAGAAGCCGCGCCCCCCGCCTTGCAACTGGCGCCGGTGGTGCCCGCCGCAACCGCCCCAGCCTTGGCATATGAGGCGTTGCAGCCCGGACTATCCCGCACCGCCTTTTTGGCCGCCTTGCAGCAACAGAGCGGCTTGTCTGACGGCGAGATTTCGTCGCGCGTGCCCTGTGCCGAAGCGATAGAGATACCGACATGGGACATGCAGAAGGGCGAAGTGTCGCAGCGCGTATCCCGGACCAAGCGCCTCTCCTCCTGCACCCTGCTCCAGGCCGCGTTGGATGTCGGCGGTGGTGCGCAGGCGTCTTCGGTGACGGGCTGGTTTGTCGACGATGCCTTGGTGCGGGTGGATTGGCGATTCTCTGCACAGGACGCCGAAACCGTGACGGCTCGTTTGGCGGAGCGATTGGGAGAGGGGCATAACGTGCACGTGTCCGTTCATTCGGTCTTGGGCGCGGCGAAAATAAAGGCAGCCCTGTGGCAGGTGAACGCGGTGATTTGGGCTTTGGAGCATCACGCCGTCGATGTTGCTGTGGTGCTGCAGGACGCGCAATTGCCGCTGGTATTGGCGCCGTCAAAGGCGGCGGAGCGTTCCCGTTCCGATGCATTGCTCCGCACATTGGGCATTCCCGCGGGCCCCATTGACATCAACCTCGATGATTTGCCCTTGCCCATGCCCATGCCCGATACCGAATCGACGAGCGATGCAGTGCATGCGACGGCCACCGACACCTAAACTCGTGGCATCAACGCTTCGCTTCGGAGGCGACACCGCTTGGACGCTCCGTTGGTTGCGCTTGAATTTCCGCAACAATTGGTGCATTTATCCACAGCGCCCCTGAAGAGGAGGGCGCCCGCCACGCGCAAAGAAAGAGCGCCGCATCTGTTTGCAAACACAACATGGCAGAACTTGACTACTACGAAATCCTCAACGTTCCCCGCGATGCTGACGAGCGCACCATCAAGCAGGCATACCGAAAACTCGCGCTGAAACACCACCCGGACCGCAATCCCGACGCCCCGGAGGCCGAGGCCAAGTTCAAACAAGCCGCCGAAGCCTACGACGTTCTCTCCAATGCGGAGAAACGCCAAATTTACGACCGCTTTGGCCACGATGGCCTCAAGGGGCATGGCGCGGGTTTTTCGGGCATGGACGATATCTTCACGCATTTTGGCGACATCTTCTCCGATTTCTTTGGCGGGGATATCTTTGGCGGACAACGTCGTTCCACCCGGCCACCGCGCACCCCGCGTGGCGCCGACCAACGCTACAACCTCACCATCACCATGGAAGAGGCCTTCACTGGAACGCGGAAAACGCTCGACCTACAAGCCCACAAAGATTGCGAAACCTGCCAAGGTTCTGGGGCAAAACCCGGCACCCACCCAGAGACTTGCCCCACTTGCAAGGGGCACGGACAGGTGTTGCAACGCACAGGTTTTATGACCCTGGCCACAACTTGTCCGCAATGCCAGGGCAAGGGCATGGTTATCCAAACGCCGTGCCAATCCTGTCGGGGCAGCGGGCGCGAGATTTATGAGCGACACGTCACCGCCACCATTCCCGCCGGGGTCAATACGGGCATGCGGCTGCGCCTAGCCGGAGAAGGTGAGCGCATCAAAAATGGCGAGCCCGGCGATCTCTACATTTTCATTCACGTCGAGGAGCACCCCGAGTTGGTGCGCGACGAGCACGACCTGCACACCGAAATCGAGCTTTCCTACATCCGGGCCATATTGGGCCACCAAGTTGAGATTCCGCTCTTTCAAGAGCGCGTCGTCGTCGATATTCCCCCTGGAACCCAGCCTGGAGATGTCATCCGCTTGCCCGGGCAGGGGTTTTCCATTGTGGGGCGTGAAGAGCGCGGTGCCCTGCTGGTCTTCGTGCGCATTGTCTTGCCCAAGACCATCACCGACAAAGAGCGGGAGCTCCTCACCGCTCTCGAAACAAGCGCCGAATAGGGCGAATCCGCTGCTGCATCCCCTGCACTCGATTGGGTATTGTGACCCTTCCTCGGTTTCCGTTTCGCCGTATTGCCAGTTGTCTGTTTTTGTTTATGATATTTGTGTTCATCATTTCGCGACTTGCGTTCATCGGAAGGAACGCATTTGAAACACAGGGGCAGACGCGGCTGCGGCGGCATCTGGCAAAACTTTATGACAGAAAAAAACATGCGTTCACAACCCAACCCAAAGGCTCCGCAACCCACACAAAAAACAGCGGCAATATTGCTGTTGCTCGGATTTTTGCTGATGTCTGCGGCGGTGTTTTTCATGTTGCAATTCGGCTGGCAAATGTCACCGCGCGCCGAGGCATCGCCATATCCTGCACCGTTACAGGCCGATGACGCATGCGGCGCTGTGGCTCCCCCCATGGCCGACGCAGTGGATGCGCCCCAAGCTGACGCAGTGGATGCGCCCCAAGCCGGCGCGGTCGATGCGCCCCAAGCCGATGCAGTTGATTCACCCCAAGCCGACGCGACCCCGCCTGCACCCGATACGCCAGGCGACGCTGCGGGTGCCATTGCGTCTCAAGAAGGCGTCTGGCATATCTCCTTCGATCCAATCACCAATACGCCGAGCGACGAGATGGCGTCGCAAGTTGCCGCCATTGGCGCCGCATTGCGCGAACAGCCCACGGCCGCGCTCTCATTGTTGGGCAACAACCATGTGCGCAAGAGCAGCCGACGCGCCTTGGCCGCCGCACAGCTCGTGCAAGAGCGGTTGCGCGCCATCGACGCCGATTTTGTGAAGCGCATTCGCATCAACACCGAGCAAACCGCTGAGAGCGACACGTTGACGGTGCAAGCCACACTGCACCAAGGAGGACATCCGTGATGTTGTACTTGTTCCTCATTGTTTTGTGTGTGTTCTTGGGAACTGCTGCATTGTGGTTTTCGGGTTTTTTCTTCGCGCGCACCGCTGCTGCCAACGCGGTTTCTGTGCCCTCCCCGACAGATGCGGTGTTGGCCGATGCGCCGACGCTTCCGCCCGGTGGCGAAGGTGCGCTTTCCGCTGAGGCCCAACGCCTGGCCGCCGAGCGAGACGATGCCATGCGCCATGTGCAAGAGGTGGTGGCGGCGAAAAACAAAGCCGAAGATGAGGTCTCTCGCATCGAACTCGAATTGGCGCAACTCGATGCCCAACTGGGCAAGAGCCACGAGGAAAATCACCGTTTGCAAGCGGAACTCGAAGCCTTGCAGCAGCGCCCCAAACCGCCGCTGCCAGCCCCGCCATTGCCCGCTCCCAACATGACCCACGGGCACCAGCAAGACGCACTCGATGCCATGGCTGCGCAACTCGACCTCGAAAAAGTGGCCCACCAAAAAACCCGCGAAGAGCTCGAGGCCTTGCGGAAAAACGCCGCGGCTCCCCAACCACCTGCCCGAAAATTTGCCACCATGGCCTTTGCCGCACCACCGCGTCTCTCTTTGATCGGGGGAGAGGAGGAGGGTGTTTCGAAGGGAACCCTCGAAAAACTGCAAGCCGAAAAAGATGATCTCGAAGCCGAGCTGCACAAGGCCCGGAAGGAAATTCAATTCTTAAAAATGCGCGACGCCTAACGCGTGTTTTCGCGATACCACTCTGGGCATTCTTCGGTGCATTCCCCTTAAATTCATTTTGCAAGGACCTTGTTTTCGCCTATTCTCGGGGCGCATTTCGCGAACCGTTTTAAGGAGGCTTGCATGTTGCTGAGACCATGGACGTTCGTTTTGATTTTGATGCTGGCGCTGACCGCGGCCTGCGGTGCCAAAAAACCCGGCAAGGGAAAAAATAAGGACACGACAGCGCAGAGTCCCGAGCAAGAGCAGGCCCAAAGCCGTATCGAAAAGTGGCTTGGCGAGGCCGCAGCCAATCGATTGACCGCATCCGTTACCGCCATGTCGACGAAGGTAGCCGAGAACGCGGTGGCCGATCCGTCGGTGCAAAAATCCCTCGAAGCTTTGGTGGGTGTGCTCTTCGAAGAAAAGCCGGTGAAGAAGCGCGTCGATAAAGTTGCCGACAAAGCCACAGTGGGGCTGAGCAACAAATTGAAGTTGCTGGGCAAGGCCTTGGCTGCCGGCGGGGTCACCGAGTACAAGCGGCAAATTATGGTTAAGACCTCCAAGGTCGCTGAGGGGATTTTGGCGGGGCATGTGCGCGACCACATTATGAAGGATCCACGCATGTCCAAGGTTATCGCCCGCGTGATGCCTGTGGTCAGCATGAAGGCGCGTCTGTCTGCCGCCACGTTGCAGTCCAACCTTTCGCCTGAGATGTCGCAGAAGATCTTCGGCATCTCCATCAAGCTCACGGTTCCCGGCCAGGCCGACGAAACATCTGCCAAAGTCGAAAAATGGATCGCCGCTTGCGATGGTCATGTTGAAAACAAACTGGAAAAGCTGCTGCTGGACATCGCCGATCTGCGCTCGACGCACCGGGCGGTGACCGGGCTGGCTTCCGAGGTTATGCGCCACCCCAGCACCAAAAAAGAACTCGCCGATATGATGGCGCGCATCCTCGACAACCAAGAGGCCTTCGATCAGTCGGTGGTGCTTTACGAACAAGCGGCATTCGACAATGGCGAGAAGGCCATCCGCGAAGCCATGGAGCCGCTGTTTAAAAACCCCGTGGTCGATCAAGAGCTATTCAAAACCCTCGAAGTGTTGGCATCCGCCCCCGGTGCCGGCGCCATCATTGAAAAGCACATGCAGATCGTCAGCGAAGACAAAGAGCTGGCGCGCCTTATCGATAAATTCCTTTCCAATCTCCTGTCCACCTGCGGCGACTTGCCCATCTGAACGCCTTGTCCAATCCTGCAGTGATTCGCCCGCCTTTTTTGTCTCCGGGTGACCTTACCGCTGTTGTCGCGCCAGCAGGGCCTGTGAAGTCCGAGGATTTGTCCGCCGGCATTGCGCGGTTGGCGCACACCTTTCGCGTGCTCGAGGAGCCGAGGCTCATAGAGAGAGCGGGGTTCTGGGCAGGTGATGATGAGGTGCGCCTCGCCGTGATGCAGCGCGCCTTGGATCATCCGCAGGTGGCAGCGGTATTGGCCGCACGGGGAGGATACGGCACCACGCGCATTCTCGATCGCATCGATTGGGAGAGGGTGTTGCGTGCACCGCGTTGGTTGGTGGGCAGCTCCGACCTGACCGCGATCCTGGTGTATCTGTGGGCACGTTTTCGCCTGTTGACGATCCACGGCCCCATGGTGGCGCGATTTCCCGGCGGAGATGGTGAGGATTTCGACACGCTAATGGCTCTGTTGCAAGGGGGCGATTGGCAACCGCCGCCCGGATTGCGGGGCGTGGTTTCTGGCGCGGCTACCGGACCACTGCTCGGAGGCAATTTGTGTCTCCTCGCTCACTTGGCAGGCACCGTGTCCCCAGATGCCTTCGACGGCGCCATTCTCTTTCTCGAGGAGGTCTCCGAGGCGCCTTATCGCGTCGATCGCATGTTGACGCAGTTGGCGCGGGCGGGCTTTTTGCGCGCACTGCGCGGCGTTGTGTTGGGGCATTTCACCCATTGCGCGCCGCAAGAAGACGGCGTCACAGCGCGCGATGTTCTGTTGTCGCACTTTCGGCCCTATGGCATCCCCGTGGTCGAAAATTATCCAGCGGCCCACGGTGGGCGCAACTATCCGTTTGTGCATGGCGGTCGCGTTGCGCTCTGCGTGGACGAAGCGCTGCGCGTGCAATGGCGTGCGACGCCGCTCGGGCCAACCGGCGCGGTTTATTGATTTTCGTTGGTTTTGTTTTGGGCGGGCTTAGGAGCTGTGGCGGCCCCTTGGTCAGGAGCTGGGGATGCAGCGGACTGCGGGGTGGCGATGACGTCCCCTAGGGTGAGTCCGCCGGGATTGCTGTTGTCCCCTTTGCACTGAAAGCCGATGAGCGCGCCTTCGGGACACTCGCCCTTGGGATACCCCGCATCCAAGCAGGCTTTGTACGCCGCACGTTTTTTGATTTCTTCGCGATCCTCGCCGCGGGTGTTTTCGAATTCGCGGAAGCAACTGATGTAGCCATTTTCGGAGCGCGCGCAGGCATTGCAAAAGTCATCGTTGGGATTCCGCGGGATGCGCAGCGGGGTAATCTCCATGGGGGGCGGAGGCTCAGGCAGGGGCGGGCACTCTACCTGGGGGGCTTCGGAACGGCATCCGGAAGCGGCCATGGCGGCTCCCGCGAGTCCCATCCAGAGAATGAGGGCGCTAAGTACGTGGCGTGGCGCGGCGTTTGGTTGTTTTTTTATCATGGCTTGATTCTCCTGGTGGTGGCGTTGTGCGGGCCTTGGTGCCGAAGAATAGCCGCACCACAGTGCCTGCTCCCGGTTGCGACGTCAATTCGATGTGTCCTTGGTGGTCTTCCATGATGCGCTGCACGGTGGGAAGTCCCAAGCCGATGCCCGAGGGGCGCGTCGAGTAAAAGGGCTCGAAGATTTTGGCTTTGTGCTCGGGAGAAATGCCCGCGCCATTGTCGGTGATTTCGATGACGGGATTATTTTGCTGTCGCTTAATGCGGACGTGGATGTGTCCTGGAGGCTGCTCAATGGCGGCCAGCGCATTGGAGAGCAGGATGTCCAGGGCGCGGAAAATGAGCTCGCGGTCCAGGGGATGCGGCGGCATGCGCTGTGGTGCTTGTAGCGTGCACTCGATGTTTCGCTCGGCCAGGATTTCTGTAAATGGGGGATGAGCCAGGGCGTTTTGCACCACTTCGACGAGGGACTCGGCTTCGAGCATTGGGGTGCGCGGCCGTGCAAAATCGAGCAAACCGGCAACCATTGTGTTGAGGCGTATGGCCTCTTCTTCGGCGATGTCGAGCAGGGTCACAGCGATGTCGGCGGGGTTGCTGTGTTTTCGAATTTGCGAGATGGCCGAGAAGATGGTGGCCAGGGGGTTGCGAATTTCGTGGGCCATGGTGGCGGACAACTGCCCAAGCACCGAGAGGCGTTCGGCGCGGATGAGCTCCTCTTGGGCGTCCATGAGGCGCTGGTAGGAGTCTTGTAAATCGGAGAGAAGCTGCGAATTTTCGATGGCCAATGCCAACTGGCGTCCCGATGCGGTGAGGAGTTTGACGGTTTTCGCTGAGAAGGTTTGCGTGCGTCGGTTGAAGAGCACCAGGCCGCGCAGGTGGGCATGGGCCCAGAGCGGGACAGCGGCCACGGGGCCATCTACGGCGCTGAGTTTGGCGCCGATGGCCGGGGGGAGCTGGTCCATGTGCGCAAACACGAGGGTCTCGGTGCCCAAGGATGCCACCGGTGGCGCCGACAATCCGGTCACTTGTGGTAAGAGCTGCCAGCCGCCGATTTGTCCGATGGGCTCGAGTTGTCGCGCGTTCGTCCGCGAGATGGCGATGAACACGCGATCGGCGTTGGCGATGGAACGCAACGGTTCTAGGGCGTCTTCAATTAGGGTGTCGACATCCAGGGTGGTGCCCAGGGTGGATGAAAAGCGGCACAGGTGATCTAGGGCTTTGTTCTCGGCGTAATCTTGCGGCTGTGAAAGCGGCTGTGGGTGTTTGGTCATGAACAGGTAAAGGGGGCGCGCACAGAGACGCGGCGCGGGCTAAAAGTCGCCGAAGAGACGCGTGATGCGCGTGTCGAGGGCCAGGGCGATTTTGTACAGAGATGAGATTGATGCCGAACTTTCGGCGCGTTCGATTTGCGAGAGCAAGGACACCGACAGCGCTGTGCGGCGGGCCATTTGCTTGAGGGTGAGGCCGCGCTCTTTGCGCAGGAAGCGGATGGTGCTGCCGATCACTTTGTGGAGCTCTTCTTCGGGGCTGCGCGCCAAGCCTTTGCGCTTCATGACGCGGTCGAGAACGCTGCGGAACTCTTCGGGGTTAAACGGCTTTTTGATGTAATCCACGACGTCGAGTTTCATGGAGGTGACCGCGGTTTCGAGAGATGGAAAACCGGTGAAGATGATCACCGCGACGTCGGTATCGATTTTGCGGATTTGTTGGAGCAGTTCGATGCCGTCTATTTTGGGCATCATGAGGTCGAGGATGATGAGGTGGTAGAGACCGCTGCGGACCTCATCAAGCGCGAGTTGGGGGTTGTTGATCGCTTTGACCTGGAAGCCGTCCTGGGTCAGGAAGGTTTCCATGTAGTCGCAAATTTCTGTGTCGTCATCAATGATGAGAATGCCGATTTGGGAAAGCGCTTTTGCCATGTGCCACTCCTTGGGTGAATGTCAGCACTTTGCAAAATGTTGTCGGGGCGAGAGGATTCGAACCTCCGACTTCTTGGTCCCGAACCAAGCGCGCTACCAGGCTGCGCTACGCCCCGAATGGCAAAGTGCTGTAGTCGACAAATTACGTCATCACTAGAATGGGGTCAAGATAGAATTGCAATGACAGTAAAAAAAGTATTCCATCTCAACGCGTCAAAAACGTGCTTCTCTCGGCACTGCAGCGGTCTAAATGTCAATGAAATTCGGCCATGTCGTGCCGAAACGGCCGCACTATATCCATTCGAAGGGCGCTGTAAACCTATTTTTGTTTTTCGGTTTTGTTTGGGGCGGTTTTTTGCACGGCGAAATGCCCTTCGAGGGCGTCTTTTAGGTGGTGCGTGGCGTCGCTGATGACCTGGTTGCGGAGCATCCACTCGATATAATCGGGTTCGGTGGTGGCGATTTGTCGGAGCGTTTTGCCGCTGTGGCGCCCAAAGGAGATGGCGACCTCTCCATCCATCCAACGCAATTTTCCGCTGCGGTCGACATATTCGGGGTCGCGCAGGTACTGATCTAAGTTGTAGGGGTTGCGGGGCAGATCCGGATAGCGGTTGAGCTGGGCTTCCAGGACTTCGAGGGCGGCGCCGGTGTCGAATGGTGCCTGGTGGTAATCCTCTTCGGGATATTCTTTGTTGCAGTAAAAGCGCACGGCGCCCGCGAGGGTGCGTGGCTCCTTGGTGCGAAAAATTCGGTAGGCGTCCACCACGGAGGCTTGCGAGATGTCTAGGGGGTGACTCGCGCGCTCCAACTCAGCCTGCAGCAGGGGGATGTCGAAGTGGATGACGTTGTATCCCGCGAGATCGCAGCCGGAGAAGTAGGCGTGAATGCTGTGGGCGACTTTGGCAAATGGGGGTTCGTTTCGCACGTCGTCATCGGTAATGCCGTGGATGTGGGTCGCCTCGCGGGGAATGGGAATGCCGGGGTTGAAGCGGTGCCCTTTGGTTTCGCGGGAGCCGTCAGGTCGCAGTTTAATGGTGGCGAGTTCGATGATGCGGTCGCGCCGCGGATCGACGCCGGTGGTTTCCAAATCGAAGACAATGAGGGGGCGTGTGAGTGTCAGTCCCATAATGTGCAAACGTACTGAAAAGCACCGTGTTCGGCAATGACGAAGAGCGCTCCGCTCAATCGGGCCGAGAAAAAGACTGTGAGAAGAAGTGGGTTGTGCCTATAGTAAACGCCATGATTTTTTACGGTAGGTGCATATGCGAAATCGTCTGGTAATTGGGGCCATCGTTGCGTCCATTCACGAAATCTGCGAGTCGGCGGTGTGGAATGGCATGGTTGCCGCGGCTGAGGCCGAAGGGGTAGCGCTCACGACATTTGTCGCGACGAGCCAGGACGGCGTGCGCGACTTGGGGCGCCACTTCGAGATGGTGCGCGACTTTGTCATGGATGCCGGCGTGGACGGGCTCATTTTGTCCGCGGGGTACATCGCGGAGATCACGGGCACCGAATACATCGAACAGTTTGCCCGCCGTTTTGGCGACATGCCCGTCGTGACCCTCTCCCTTGAGATAGAGGGAATGCCCTGCGTCATTTCCGACAACCGCAGTGGCGTTATCGAGATGGTGCACCACATGGTGATGAGCCACGGCCTCGCGCGCATGGTGTTTATTTCCGGTCCCGCCGATCACCCGGAAACCCAGGGGCGCTTCGAGGCGTACAAAGAGGGCTTGGCCCAACACCGCATTCCCTACGACGAGGCCTTGGTTTGCCCGGGGCATTTTTCGGAGGCCTCGGGGCGCGCAGCGGTGGCGTCTCTGTTGGCGCGCGGCATCGATTTTGACGGCATTATTGCGGTGGACGACGTGACGGCCATGGGCGCCATCGAAGAGTTGAAAGCCCACGGATTGCACGTGCCCACAGAGGTCGCGGTGGCGGGCTTTGACGACATTGCCAAAGCCTTGGTGACCATGCCGCCGTTGTCCACAGTGCGCCAGCCCCTGGGCGGCATCGGTGCGCGGGCGGTGAACGAGCTGATCGCGTGCGTGCGCCAACCCCGCAACACGCCGACCAAAATTGTGTTGCCCGCACAACCGGTTTACCGGCGCTCTTGTGGGTGCTTTGCCGATTACATTCAAAATGCTGCCACGCCCACAGCATTGGGGGAGGGCAGCCGCGCGGAGATGATTGAGCGCATCGCCCAGCACTTGGCCGGTGCCCGCACCGGTTCCGACGCCCACGCCGCTGGTGCCGACGAGCATGCGCCTCAGGATGATCATGTGGCGTTGGCGCTGCGCATTGTGGAGGCCTTCGAAGCCGACATCAACGACCATCGCTTTCGCTCCACCTTTCTCGAGGCCATCGACGTCGCGTTGTTTCGCATCGAAAAAGAACCCTGGAGCATTGGCGCCATGGAAGGGGTGCTGTCCGAACTGGGCACCCATCCCGCCCGCTTGCTCAGCGATCCCTTTCGCATCGCGAGCGCTCACCAGCTACTGCAGCTCGCCGCCATGCTTGTCCAGGAGGCCGGGCACAACATGGTGCGCCTCACGGCCATCGCGGACAGCGACTTTCATCAGCGCATCCGCCACACCTGCCAGCGCATTATCCGCTCTTTCGAGATGGCGCGCCTGCTGCATACATTGTCCGTCGACTTGCCCGAGCTGGGGGTTGAAACGTTTGCCATTGTGCTGTTTGACGATCCCGATGGTCCTGTGACGGCCGACGCCTGGCGCATGCCACAGCAACTGGAGGTGATGTTGGCGTGTAGCGGCGGTACCCAGCGCGTTGTGACCCGCGACGACAATGTTGCCGTCGCTTCGTTTTCGTGTGTGCTCGATTTGCTGCACGCAGATGGATACCGTGGCCACACGCTCTTTTTGCCGCTGGTGTTTAAAAACGAGATGATGGGTTTTGCGCTGTTTGTTCACCGCGCGTCTCGCACATCCTTTTTGTTCGAAGAGCTGCGTTCCCACATCAGCATTGCGATGAAGAGCGCGCTGCTCAAGCAGGCTTTGGACGAAAAATCCCTCAAAGACGAGCTGACCGGTTTGTTCAACCGGCGCGGCTTTGTGGCGAGCTGTTTGCACGCAATGGAGCACGCGTCTCGCGCAGAAATGCCGCTGCTGGTCTTCGTGGCAGACATGGACAATTTAAAGCAGGTCAACGAACAGCACGGCCGCGAAGTGGGAGATCAACTCGTGCGCGGTGCGACCCAAGTGTTGCTGCGCACCTTTCGCCGCGAGGACATCATTGGGCGCCTGGGTGGTGATGAGTTCGCCGTACTGTGCATCATGAACCAGCCCGATGAAACCGCGGGACACATCGCCGAGCGCTTTCGCGAACAACTGGCGCGCTTTAATGCCGAGGGCGCATCGCCGGTGCCCCTCGCCATGACGTGCGCTTACAACGCACTGGACGCCTCGGCCAGCGTCTCCCTCGACGACTTGATTCGCAAAGCGGACATGCTCATGATGTCACCAAGAGACTGGTTTCGCGATATCGAGACATTTCACGAAAAGGACGAACCATGAAAGCAATCTCCTTACAAGGCGACGCGCTCTCTCCAGACGCCGTCGATGAAATTGTGCAGGCCTTGCGCGATGGGGCGCTGGTGGGCTTGCCCACGCCTTCGGGATATAAAATTGCCGCAGATTTCGCGGACCCCAAGGCGGTGCTCTCCCTCATTCAAGCCAAGCGCCGCGTGCAAAACGCGCCGGCCCTGGTGCTGGTGCCCGACAAATCTTGGGCCGAAAACATCGCCGATGAGCTGTCGCCCGCAGCCCACGCTTTGATGTCGCAGTTTTGGCCTGGGCCGCTGACGCTGCTGTGTGCGCCTTCGCCCAACCTGGATGCCGCGCTGCGAAAATCCCTGACCCGCGCCAAGGGGTGGCTGGGGCTGCGCATGCCCTCCGACGCGGTCTCCAAGGCCATTGTTACGGCCATGAAGGGCCCCATTGTCGTTTCTTCGGCCAACTTGTCGCGAAAAGTCGGCGACATTTCACTGGCCCAGGTGAAGAAGAACTTCGGCCGTCATCTCCACCTCATCGTGGAGCGCGGCGATATCGTCGACGTGCAGTCCTCCACCTTGGTGGACGTCAGCGCAAAAGATGTGCGCATTGTGCGCGAAGGCGCGGTGCCCGCCGACCACATCGCCGGCGTGTTGGCGCAGCAGGCCTAACGCAATTTGCTGTTGACCCGGAACGGGTTTTCCACTAAGCAGGTTTCGCTCTTTATGGAGAGCGCTTTGGCAGGGTAGCTCAGCTGGTTAGAGCGGCGGATTCATAACCCGCAGGTCGGGAGTTCAAGTCTCCCCCTCGCCATTTTCTTTGGGGATGTATGACCCAGTTGCATGCAAGGTTCGGTGTTACAAGAGGCGGCGCAAGGCCGCTTTTTTTGTTTGCGGGAGACGACCATGGCCCAATCGATTTATTTCACCACCCCTATTTATTACGTCAATGCCGAGCCCCACATCGGGCACCTGTACACCACGGCCCTGGCCGATACCCTGAAGCGCTTTCACCGCCTGATGGGCGATGAGTGCCGCTTTCTCACCGGCACCGACGAGCACGGCGAAAAAATTGCCCAGAGCGCGGCCCAGGCACAGGTCTCTCCGCAGGCGTTTGTCGACAACATCTCGGGCGTCTTCCGCGACACCTGGCAACAGATACACATCGACTGCGACGACTTCATCCGCACCACCGAGCCTCGGCATGTCCGCTATGTGCAGCGCATTCTCCAGCAGGTGCATGACGCCGGAGACATTTACTTCGACGAATACACCGGCAAGTACTGCGTGGGCTGTGAGCGCTATCTCACCGACAGCGAGTTGGTGGACGGTCGCTGCCCCGACCACCAAACGGTGCCCAACGAAGTGAAAGAGGCGAACTACTTCTTTCGCATGGGACGCTTTCAAGAGCGCTTGATCGCCCACATCGAGGCCCACCCCGACTGGATTCGCCCCGCGCGGTACCGCAACGAGGTGCTGTCGTTTTTGCGCGTTCCCCTCGAAGACTTGTGCATCTCCCGGCCGAAGAGCCGCCTCACCTGGGGCATCGAGCTGCCTTTCGACGACGCCTACGTCACCTACGTTTGGTTCGACGCGCTCCTCAACTACATCTCGGCCTTGGTATCGCCCCCTGAGGGCCGCGACATCTCCGAACGCTGGTGGCCCGTGTGTCACCACCTCATCGCCAAGGACATTCTCAAGACCCACGCGGTGTATTGGCCCACCATGCTGATGGCGGCGAATTTGCCCTTGCCCGCCCACATCGACGTGCACGGCTACTGGCTCTCCGGCGAGTCCAAGATGTCCAAGAGCCTGGGCAATGTCGTGCGCCCGTTGACCTTCGACGCCCACTTCGGCATCGAGAACCTGCGCTATTTCTTTTTTCGCGAGATGAAGTTCGGCACCGATGCGGGCTTTACTTACGAGCTCTTCATCGAACGCTACAACGCCGACCTGGCCAACGGACTGGGCAATCTTTTGTCGCGCACCGCGGGCATCGCACATCGCAGTTTTGGCGCCTTGCCCCCTAAGGGAACTGCCACGGAGACCTCTGAGAACATCGCCGACCAAGCCGCCGCATTGACCGCGGGCTACCGCGACGCCTTCGAGGGACGGGCTTTTCACCAGGCCATCGAAGACATGCGCCACTTGCTGGCCGCCACCGATCGCTACATCAACGAGATGAAACCCTGGGCCCTGGCCAAAGACCCGGAGCGCCGCGACGACATGGCACAGGTGCTGTACACCGGCCTCGAAGTGGTGCGCATCCTCGCCATTTTGCTCGCCCCCATTATGCCGCGAAAGTGCGCCGACATCTTGGCCTACTTGGGCGAGACGCGCCCGCTGGACGGCGCCGTTCCCTTTGCCGAGCTGGTGGCCTTTGGTCAGTTGTCATCGGGTGCGCCCATCGACAAAGCGCCGCAGTTCTTTCCGCGCATCGACGCGCAAAAATGGGCCCAAGAGTTTGCCCAACAAACCGCAGACACCGCTGACGCTTCCGACACGAGTGCCCAGGACAAGTCCGCTCTCGCGACTGCGCCCGAGGTGCCTCGCGTGATGGCGCCGCCCAAGCCCGAGATCACCATCGACGACTTTGCCAAGGTGGATTTGCGCGTGGGAATGGTGGTGTCGGGGCACGAGGTGCCTGGCGCCGATAAATTGGTGCGCCTGATGGTGGACATCGGCGAGGCGCAACCGCGTCAAGTGTTTGCCGGCATTAAGTCGCACTATCCCGATCCCGCGCAGTGGGTGGGCAAGCGCCTCATCCTCGTGGCCAACCTCAAGCCGCGCCAAATGAAGTTTGGCCTCTCCGAGGGCATGATTTTGGCGGGCAGCTCGGTGGACAAGCAGCGCCTGGTGGTGGCCTCGTTTGACGGCGAACTGTGCGGGGGCGATGGCGTGCGCTGAGGGCGCGTCGCGAAACAGTATTTAAAACGCAGCGCTGAGCGCCTTGAGCTGTGCCTGCACCAAGGACTTCGGGGGAGCGGGGTCCTGGTCTTTGAGCACGCCAAGGACGCGCGTTCCCTTGGCCGCGATGGCGAGGATGTCGTGTTCGGTCATGTCACTGGCGCTGAGGGCGCTCGCCATGGCGCGGGCCGCGGCTTCGTCGGGGGCTTCGGAGGTGACGAAGAGCTGCCAGGTGTGTTCGTCTTCGCCCTGGTAGCGCGCGGTGAAGCCGTCTCGCAGCGCTTTGATGTCGTTGATGTGTTGGGGATGCCACACGGCGCTGCGCCCCAGCATGTGGTCTTGGGGCAATTGCTGCACCGCGGCGGGCAGGGCGGCCTCGCCTGGAATTCGGTTCAAAATGGTTTCGGCCATGGGCGGCAAGAGGGCGTCTCCGGCCTCGGCGATGGACTCCGGGGTAGCGTCGGCGGCTTCGTCGAGCAAGGTGAGGTGCACGAGATATGCGTCCTTCCACACCAAGAGATCGCCGTCCCCCATGATGCCGAAAGGCCGCAGGGCTTCGGGGAGGCGATCGCCGGCGCCAGATGGATCGGCCATGTTTTCGAGGTAGCGCGACAAGCGGCCAAAGGCGCCCAAGGGCGAGCCCATGTGGTACACCTCGGCGGTTACGGTGCGCGGGTCGCCCGGCATGCGGTAGTCCGCGGTGGCGATGCGGGTGAAGCCGTAGGCGACGAAGACCTCGGCGCCGCCGTTGATGAGGTCGTAGAGATTGTCGGCGTCGAAGTAGCGCAGATCGGCGGTTAGGGCCCATTTGCCGATGCGCGGCAGGAGCATTTTTCCGGGGCCCTCGAATGTGGCGGCATCGGGATTGAAGCCTTCTTCTTGGGCGGGGAGCGCGGGGCTCGGCGCAGGTTTTGACGTTGCGGCGGCGGGATCCGACGTGCGCTTGCAGGCCAAGGGGCTGAGCAGCAGCAAGCTGATTAGGGCGATACCAAGGGTGCGAAATGGCATGGAGAACCTCCCGGTTTGGCGCAGGGCCAAGTGTGCAAAGTTTTCATAGTCGTGCAAAACGTATCGACTAACGCAAGCGAAAAAAAGCGTGTTTGGCGCCGATTGTACAGCCCAAAGAGACCCAAACGCGATCAGAGTCTTTTTAACCAGTTGAATTTATTGATGTTTTGATGGATTGATTGTGAAGGGTGTCGGCGTGTGGGTGGCGCACCGGTCGCCGTGTTTCGGGGCATGGCGTTTGCATACACTAAAGAAGACGATATGTCGCAAAGAGAGGAGTACCCCGTGACATCCTTCCGAGCCCCCCGCGGCTTTACGCTGCTTGAACTGATGGCGGTCTTGGCGGTCATCGCCATTTTGGCGGCCATCACCGTGCCCAAATTGTATGGCGTCAACGACCGAAACCGCCTCATCGAAATGACCGGCGACATTGAGAGCGTGGCCGCTCACGTGCGCGCCTTAGCCATGAAGACCAGCCGCGCGGCGGTGATGGAGTTCAGCGGCAATCACATTTGGATCAACCGTCTCGAAGGCGCTGCGTGCACCGCGGACTTTGCGGAGCGCTGCGTGCAAAACATGGGCATCGACAAAGACGCCGACGGCACCAACGTCCTCGAAGTAGACGAACCCATTTATCTTTCGGCGGGCGTAACCATCTGTGATGTGCGCGTGGCCACCCAGCAAGCTGACGGCACCTGTCTGTCCACGCTGCCCATTGCACCGGGGGATGACTTCGCGTTTTGCTATGCGGGCAATGGCGAGCTCTGGATTCGCCGCACGGCGGACACCGCTGCGGTGTGTACTGGTTCGGGGAGCCCAGCCAACGCGGCCTGGGAGAAGGCCTGTGTGCCCTGGGCGGGTGTCGCGGCCCCCACCGCCGCGCAGCAGTTTTCCGGTGCGGTCATTCGCCTCAACCGCTTCACGGGCGCTGTGGGCGCTTGCCCATTGGGTAGCGACGCCACGGGAGATGTACTGGATGTCGCTCGCGCCGTGCACCTCCCGGCGGGCGGACACCCGTTTTCCAAGGTGGAACCATGAGACACAGGACGAAGAACACACACGGTACACGCGATGCGCGCCGCGGCTTTACGCTGGTAGAGGTCATGGTGGCGATGATCGTTTTTGCCATTGCGTTGATGGGGCTCGTGGCGCTGCAAAAGGTTTCGATCACCGCAGCGGGCTCGGGACGAGACCACACAGTGGCAGCCAACTTAGCGCGCTATGCCATCACTTGGTTGCAAAACGAAGCGGCCCATTACGCCAAGACCGAAGGCGATATCAACTTCAACGACGTCGACTATCCGCTGTTGTATGGCGGGCTCGACGCCAACGTGGGCTCCTATGTGTTGCTCGATGCCAACACGCCGACCTTTCGCTTCGACGAGTACTTGGGGCACAGCGCGCTGGAGATGTACGAAGATGTCGACTCAGCGATGTACTGCGTTCACTACAAGCTGGAGCAGTTCCAGTCCTACCAAGTCGACACCGAGACCGCGACGCCTTACGTGCCCGATCTGTACAAGATCAGCGTGCGGGTGACGTGGCCCAAGCCCAAGTCCTATCTCACCGAGGGGCTCGACTGGACCGATTGCAGTCAGCGCACCGCAGAACCGAACCTCAGCGATTTTAACGCGCTCGAACTTTCCGGGGTCATCACGCGCGAATTTGCGAGCAAAGTGCATTGAAGGAGCTTGGCATGCAGCATTTTTCAACACATCGGCAGCGCGGCTTCACCATGGTGGAGCTCATGGTGGCGTTGCTCATCGGCCTCGTGCTCGTGATGATGTTGGTGATGATCACCCGCACCATGGCCAGCGAGGCCACGAACCAGCAGATGGTGGTCGAGGCCAACCAACGGGCACGCACGGGGATGCACATCTTAAAAAACGACTTGATGCGCGCGGGTATGTTCGTCTCTCCGTCGCCCCGCATCGATCCCGACTCCTTGTTGTCACACGCCGAGGGGGCGGCTCCGGCGGGCTATTACCGCAACGCGGTGGTGCACTTGAACCCCGGCGCCACGACCCCGGACGCCTTTGTGTTGGTGGGCAACTTTATCGGCAACCAAACCTACCAGGCGGTGATTGAAGAGGCCGATGGCAAGGTCACCATCGAGCATCAGTTTGCCGCGGGACAGTGCGAACGCGAGTTCAACCCCAGTTATGCCTTTGCTCATTTGATCAACGCCCAGGGGCAAACACAAGAAGCCAAAATTTCGGACGTCACCGAAAACTGCAGCGGCGGGGTGTGCGAGTGCGAAATAGACTTGGCCTCCGGTGAATTGATCGAGGGCGCCTTTTCGGAGCGCATCATCAAGATCGCCGCCAATCAGGCTGCGCTGTACCGGGTGGACACCGTGGGGGATCGCGGCGTGCTCATGCGCTACCTGGTCAACTATGACGGCAGCGCGGCGGGCGACGAGGGATGCACCGACATTTTAAACGACGCGGCAGATTTGAACCCGGGCACCGCCATGGTCATCGCCGATTACGTCAGCGATTTTCAAATTTGGTTTCGCACGGTGGAAGCGGACACCAGCAATGTGATCGCCATCGCCAAGCAGCACTCCGTCGACAGCCTGACAAACAGCGCGTCGACGTTTCGCCCCAATGCGAGCAATGTCATTGTCGGCAACGCCACGCCAGCATCCGCCACCACGGTGTACCACCTGACGTGCCCCAGCACCACGGGGCCGTCCGTGGGCTTCGGTCCGGAACACGTGCGATCGGCGGTGATTCAATTGTCGGTGCGCACCGAGCGAACCGATCAGCAACTGCGCTTGCTAGATGAGCAATTCGAGGAGGGCAACATGGCCTTTGCCGCGGCCAAGGCGCCCTCTGGCGATGTCGGTGCTTACAAAGTGCGCACATTGATGGTCGAGGTGCCGATGCCCAATTTGGCTGCATCCATGGCGCGCTTTCAAAACAACATCCCCACTGTGTTTTAAAGGAAACGGGCATGAAACAACTGCAAACAACGACGCGAAAACACCAACCGGAACAGCGCGGATTCGCCCTGATCATCGTGGTGATGCTGGTGATGATGTTCACCGGTTTGGGCCTGTTGGCCATGCGGCATGCGCGCCAGGAAATGCGCACCAAGGGGGCCTACTTCGATTTCAGCCAAGCCGCTCTGCTGGTGGAGAGCGCCCTGGCCATGGCCGCCGCAGACCTGCGTATCTCTTCGGATTACTACGAGATGGAGTTTTCGTTTGGCGGCAACGCCATGGACAGCGCTCCTGAGAACGTGGACATCTGGACGACGCGCTATGCCATCCCGCTAAACCAGGAGAACTTTGCCGAGGCGGCCTCGGTGGTGGACAGCGTGTGCGGTAGCGCCCCCACTGACGGTTGTGTCCCCTTGCTCTCTTCGCCCTTTGGCGGTGAACAGCAATTCGGCGCGGAGTTTTACACCACCGTCACCTACGATGCGCCAGTGGTGGGGCCCTGTCCGCCGGGCTATTCATGCTTCGAAGAACAAAACTACGGTTGGTACATTTTCGGCGTGCGCGCCACCGCGCGATACGGACCGCCGTCGCAATACTTGTCGCACAAATTTGTCGAGGCCGGGCGCGCCTCGGGCTACGGTCAATTCACCATCGGCCCCATCGGCGCTTACGGGAAATAGGAGAAGGTGCCATGAAAACCAACGCAACAATTCACTGGATGGTCACTGTGGCGGCATTGCTCGTCGCTGCGGCACCGTTCTCTGCGTCCCACGCTGCCATTACGGGGCAGCGCATCAACCCCAACGTGTTGCTGCTCATCGACACGGGACGCGCCATGGACTGGGTGGAGACAGCCAACATCAACGACAATGCCGCGGACCGCGAGGACGCCACGATCGCAGCCTGTCGCGATATGAACAAGTTGAACCCCACCATCAACAAGGTGACGCCCTGGATGCAGGTGCTCGACGCGTTCTTGGGCACCATCCCCAGCTCTCCCAACAACTACCACTGCTTTTACGAAAACCCCGTTCTGCGGCCGGCCATTAAGAGCACCACGATTACGGGAAACATGTCCGACAACACCCGCGAGTACTGGCAGTTCTCCTCTGCGCCACACTTTCGCGCCGTCAACTGTTACGATCCCCGCGAGCCCGCCAACCGCGGCGACTGGAACGAAACTTACGGCCAGTGCATTGGCAGCGACACCGAGATTGTGGGCATCCCGCACATGATTATGCCGGACGGCTCTTGGTGTCAGCGCTTCGTGGACGGCAAGGACAACTACTTGCCCCCGGTGAAGAGCGGCGACAAGCCCATCTGCTTCAACTTGCATCCCAAGGCCCTGCCGCGTCCCGCAGACGGCATCTTGGAGCGCTATCGCTCCTTGGCGCGCTTTGGTATCGCCACCTTCGACAACTTGCCCGCACCAGCCTACATGGACCTGCCCGGCTTCCCCAGCAATGTCGATCCCTGGGAGGGCATGTGGGACTATGGCCCCAACCGCAACTGGTACATCCTCAAGTACAAAGAGGGCGGCACATCGGCGGCCACGCGGTGGTGGAATGCGGGGATCCGCGGCGACTATCCCGGCGCTGTGGGGCGCTTGATTCGCATCTCCGACGACTTCGAAAATACCAACCAATTGGTGCGCGAAGTGCTCGACACCGTGGAGCCCAACAACTGCTCCTTCGACGCGGCCATGATGGATGACGTGGGGCACTACTTCTACGATTCTCTGGAGGCGCGACCCGCTTACAACAAGGGGTCCGATCTCTATTTTAACTGCCGCCCCAAGGTGGTGTTCTTCATCACCGACGGCGTCTCCCCCGATGCCGTGGAGTTTCCGCAAAACTACTGCGACCCCAATCCACCGCCGCCACCGTGGGTCGCGTCTGATCCCGCGGAGGTTTACGACTGTCCATTCAACTCTGCGTTTACCGAGACCAATGAGCTGTTTCATGTCGTGAAAGAGCTGCGCATGTCCTCGCTCGAAGCAGAGCCGATCTACCTCGTGGTTATCGGGCTCAACGTCGACAAGAAAGAACTCGGCTCCAATCCGTGTCGCACCGGGACCCCCGAATGGAAGGTCGACCCTGTGACCGGTCGGGGCTATTGCAAGCCGCCCGCCGAGGGATGCCTGGCGATGCGAGATTTCACCGAGGCCGAGTGCAATGACGTTTCCTTTGCCCGGCAGTACTTCTTCACAACGCGCCAATATTTGAACCGCATGGCCCTGGAGGGATGGCCATCGTTGGGTGCCGCAGGAAATCCGTACGACACCAGCGTTTTTCGGCAACCCCCGTGGCGTTCTGCCGATGGCATCGAGACTCCCATTTGGGATATCTGCAGCGACGACACCCCCTTGGACAGCAACTGCGGGGGCGAGGACGGCGACGGCGAAGAAGACGGCGCGCTGTTTGCGTATTCGGGCACGGAGCTCGCGCAGATTATCGACACCATCCTCAGTTCATTGGTTGAAGAAGAGGCGACCGCCACGCGCACAGAGCTGGCGACCAGCGACATTACGCCGCCAGATGAAGAGGGCAACTTTGCTGTGGGCATCAACGATGTGCAGCAATACGTATTCAACACCGGGTACACAGTGCGCGGCGGAAAGCCCTGGAAGGGATATCTGTATCGCCAGGGATATGGCTGCGAATTCAACGAGCCCGACGAGGAGAGCGAGCTCTCGGATTCCGGTGGCGCCAAAGACGATTCACTGTCGGCCTTGCACGACGAAATGACGACGCTGGGAGCTGCCAAGCGCACTCTGTACGCTGTGCGCGACGATGCCCCGGCTGTCACGAGCTACAACAACGATCCCACCAAGGTGCAGACCGGTTTTGCCGACGATACCTTCTTGGTGGAGCTCTCTATCGCCAACTTCAAAGACTGCGTCTTGGGAGCGCCATCACCCTTTTGTGCTACGGGAACCGCGTATCTCTCCCAGGTCCTGGATCATCTCTACGGCCGAACCGGAGAGCGCAAGGATCACCTGCTGGCCGACATTTACAATTCGTCGCCGGCGATTTTGTCGCCGCCCCGCGAACGCGTACCGCTGTCTTCGTACCAGGAGTTCAAGGTGCAGGAGCACACCCTGGCGGACAACGCCACGCGCAAGATGAATATGGAACGCGAGCCCATGCTTTACGTGGGCACCAGCGACAGCGTGCTGCACTCGTTTCACGTCTGGCCCAATACCGACAAGGTCGAGTCGTGGGGCTTTGTGCCCTCGCCCTTACTCGGCAACATTCACCAGCAATTTCCCGTGCGATGGGACGCGATTCGCAACCCCATCACCGACACGGTTGACGGGTACGTAGTGCCGCCGGAGTCCGAGCAAACCGGTGGCTACCAGCACAACTTCGGCGTGGACGGAAGCCCCGTTGCGGCAGATGTCCTGCTGTACAAAACCGAGGACGCCAACGAGGTCAAGTACTGGCGCTCCCTGGTGGTGGGTGGCTTGGGCAAGGGCGGCTACGGTTACTACGCCCTAGACGTAACCGAGGGGCCGGCCCTCAAACCCGCCTATCGCTGGGAGCTCTCGCACAACCGCTTTGGCTACAACACCGACGCCACGGCGCAAAGCGCGTTTCAGGAGATGGGGCTCGCACTCTCCAAACCGCGCCTTGCTTATCTGTATGTCAACGCCGACAAACCGGGAAGCGCCCAGCCGGTCAAGCACCAGCAAGCAGCGGTGATCTTGCCGGGCGGCTACATCAGCGATGAAAACGGCGGCGCCTCCACCTCGACCGGCGTGTATGTCGTCACGGCGGCCACAGGAAAACTGCTGCGCTACCTCAAGACCACCGTCGAGGACGACTTGTGCGATCCCGATCAGGCGATGCTCAACTCCAACTTGTTCAACTACCACGCTGATGACGACAAAAAGAATTACGTACGCACCGCCCAGTTGGTGGGCGAGCCCGTGGTGGTGAACTCGCTGGCGTCGGGAACGGTGTCGACCGAGGCTTTCATCGGCGACGACCGCGGCCGCATTTGGCGCATGGACATGTCGAGCACCGATCCGGCAGACTGGTGCCTCGACCTCTATTTCAACACGCTCATCGCCGAGCATTATCCCTACCAAGACTGCATGAACACCACCGGCGGGTTAGGGTCTTCGCGATGCTGCGTGCTCAAGGACAACGATGTGCTCAGCTCCTGCACCGAGGGCGAGATCGACATATTCTTGGGTGACGACGAGTACGCCATCGATGCCTGCACCGGTACCCCCTGTCCCAATGTCGACTATCCCTTCCCGCGGGTGCCCATTTTGTCGGCGCCCACCCTGGTGCAGGACGAGGAGCGCAACACCGTCCTCCTGTTCGGCACGGGGCAAATCGATGGCCTGGAGACCCTCAACCGACAGCGCGTCTTTTCGCTCACCGTGAAGCCGGAGATCCAGCACGACGCGGTGAACAAAACCACCACCATGAAACACAAGTCGCCCATCATCAACTGGTGGCTCGGGGAGCCCATCTCGGCGGGCACCTTGCCCTTGGGACCGCAGCCCACCGGTAGCGGTTCGTTGGGAGAGATCGAGGCCGCCATGCTCTCCGACAGCCCCACAACCTATGTGAGCGACAGCGACTCGGCGACCTTCAAGTTCTTCGGGTTGGGCGAGAAGATGCTCGGCCGCATCTCCGTGTTCGATGAAGTCGCGTACTTCACCACTTTCACGCCCCTCGACAAGGATATGTATCTGGACGCTTGCGAGGCCGGGGGCTCCAAAATCTGGGGCGTCAATTACAACGACCCCACGGACTTTCCGAAGATGCCCGACATCGATGGCTCCGATCCCGATGCGCTGGTGGCCTACATCGAGCGGCCTGGCGAGCTCCTCACCGGAGCGCGCATTGTGCGCCGGCCCTCTTGTCAGGGCGCCGAGGGGTTCACGTTGATGGTGCAAAAGGTGCGCCCCAATGCCGCCACGTCACCGCCGTCGGGCAAGGCGGACAACCAAGCCATGGTGACCTCTGAGTCGGTGCGCATCCAGTCCAGCGGCGTGGGGTTTGCCCAGGTGGCCATCGATTCATGGGCCCTGGTCTTTGACGGAGAGTGATGGGGATGCCGCGCACGCTTCGCTTCGGCTTCATTGCCCTGTTGTGGTTTTCGTTTTCGGCCTGCCGCGCCCAAGAGCCCGCCCAGGCGCCACCGCCCGCACCGCCAGATCTCTCCGCCTTGGTGGTGCAAGCCCAACCCTTGCCCCCGCTGCCCGACGAGACCGCAGACGAAGCCGAACTCTCGCCGTTGGCGCGCGGCGAGCACTGCGCGTTTGGCGTCTGCATGCCCGCGGGGATGATCCCCACTGCGGGGCCCACGTCGGACATCTACCGCTTTGAGGGCTCGCACGGTACGGCGCTGGTTCGTCTGCACATCGAAGAGCAACTGCGCCAGGGCTACCAGTTGTCGCGCTCTGCGGTATCGCGGGCCTACTTCATCTCCCAGGCCTTGCCCCAAACGACTTGTTGCGGCGCCGAGACTTTGGCGACGGGCGACACCCTGTCGCTGCGCGTCTTCGATGGCTCCCTTGGCGGTGCAGCCGTCGATATATGGGTGGTCTCCGCGCCACCGACACCGCAGCCCAGCGCCGCTGAAAATAGCGGGCTCCACGCATCGCCAATGGGGCGGGCGCAACACCCGGCGGCATCCCTGCAGGTGCCACCTCGCTCAGCGCCTCCCAAGCGGCTTGTCTCTCCTCACGAGCGCCGTCGTTCCTTGCTCGATGTCACCGAAAAAATGGCGCGCGGCAAGGCGCTCTCCGAGTCGGATCAGCACAGCCCTTTTTTCACCGAAGAACGCTGAAAACTCTTTTTGGCCGACGCCTTGTTTGCATGCGCTCTAGGCGCTAGGGCGCTGATGTGCAGGTCCCGGCCGGGGCGAGCCACTGCGCCGCTACGCCGTCGATGTCGGGGCCGTTGGACATTGGATCTTTGGGGAAGGGCTGGCCCGTGTCTGGGTTGGTGAGGGCCGAAGCGGGGATGAGGCGCAGGTAGCGAAACCCGTGGCGGCGGATCTCGGTGCCCAGGGCGCCGTCATCGGGCAGGTCGTCGAGATCGAAGGCGTCTCCCCCAGCCAAGTCGGCATCAAAGGGATCGACGCGATGCGTGTCGGCGTTAAAGAGGACGGGTTGGACGCCGGCAAAGCCCTGCCAGTGGGAAGGGTCATCGCTGTACAGGGTCTCGTCGGGCGCGGTGTAGTCGTGGGGAAAGACGATGAAGTTTTCGCCGTCGTTGGAGAGGGCCACTGCGGCTTGTTCCATGAAGTGTTGCTGCGCGTCGCCAATGCGAAAGGCGTTTTCAAAAATGACAAAATCAACGCCTGCGCCATTGCAGACGCTGCGCTCTGACCACGACAACGTCAGGGGTTCGCGGTGTCCCATGGTAAAGACATCGTCGGCGTTTCCCGCGCGTTCTCCAGCACCGTGGACGCCATCGGTGGCGAATTGCGGATCGCCGTAACGACCGTCGTTGGCGCCGGGCGCTGCGATGACGATGTCGGCAAAGCGTGCGTCCTGGTGCGCGGTGCTGTCATCTGCTTGGCATGCGATGGCGCCCCAGGCGGTGATTGCTGCTAGCGCGATGCTGTACAGGAGCCGCGCAGATGTGCGGGGTGTCATGGCAGGCGTGGGGTTGGAAAGCGCGATGACGGGTACCATGTTAAAAGAATATCTCCATCAATGTGAGGCCGTGGGGCGGTGCGGTGCGGCCTGCCCAGTGTCGTTCTGTCGTTTGCAAGGCGCGGCGCACCTCGTCAAGGCTGCGCCTCCCGGTGCCGATCTCCACTAGGGTGCCGGCGATAATGCGCACCATGTACTTGAGAAAGCTGTCGCCGTACACGTGCATCTCCAGTAGGTCGTCGCGGGCGCGCGTGAGGTGAATGGCGGTGAGCGTGCGGACGGTGTTGTCGCGGTGGCAATCGGCGGCGCGGAAGGCGGCAAAGTCGTGGGTGCCCTGGAGCAGGTCGGCGGCGTCGCGCATGGCGCCGTCGTCGAGGGCGGAAAATACGTGCCAGGAAGTGCACGCCAACAGGGGAGAGGGGGCGCTGCGATTGAGCACGCGGTAGCGGTAGTGCTTGCCCGTGGCGGCAAAGCGGGGCTGAAAATCCGCGGGCACTTCGCGGGCGTCGATCACGGCGATGTCCGGGCGCAACAGGGCGGAGAGGCTGCGGATGAGGCGGTGCGTCGGAACGGGGTGTTCGGTGTCGAAGATCGCCACCTGTCCCAGGGCGTGCACCCCCTTGTCTGTGCGGGAGGCGCCCATTGCCTTCGCCGGTTCGCGCAGCAAGACGCCCAGGGCGTTCTCCAGTTCGCCTTGCACCGTGCGCAGGCCTTCTTGCGATTGCCAGCCCGAGAAACGCGTCCCGTCATACTCCAGGGTCAGCGCGTAACGCGGCATATTAAAATTCGAGGCAAAGTCCGATGGCGAAGGTGCCGCGGCGGCCGATGTTGGTGGGCGATAGATGCAGGTGCCCCGCAGCGCCGAAGTTTTCGACCTGCGCGTAGATGTATTCGAAGAAAATGTAGCTGTGGTTGATGCCGAATTCGTTGTCGAACGTGCGCGCGGACATGGGGTCGGTCCAGTCGAGTTGCACGGCGATGCCCGCGCTGAATTGCCAGCCCATGGTGCCCCCGGATGAATCGGTGCTGTCGTTGAGTCGCGTCCACCACGGGTACCAGTTCAGGCCGATTTTGAAAAAAGGCGACAGGGGAATTTGGGTTTTGTCCGGCAGCACGTCGAGGCGAAACACCGCCAGCAAGGCCAGGGGGATGGTGTTGATCGAAACGCTGTCTGCGGTTTCGGCGCCGTCGGTGTCGGGGGCGTCGCCATCGATGCGCGCGCTTCCTTTTTCGCGCATGTAGCCCACGGTGCCGCCCAGGGCAAAGCTCATGATTTCGGGGATGCGGGCGAACTGCCAATCCAGCTCTAAAGTGGTGTTGAACATGGTGCGGTTGCCAAAGAAATCGCTGTAAGTGCCTTCGGAGCCGGGCATGTCGTCGGCGTTGGGACGCCAGGGACCGAATTTGACCTCGAAGGCGCCCCATCGGGGCGATGCCACATAGGCCTCAGCGACGCAGGGCAGCAGCAAGGCCGCGACGAGCAAGGGAAGAAAGACCAAGCGTTTCATCGATTTCTCCTGATGCGAGTTGGAATGCGAAATCCGAACCAGAGCCCCGCGACAAGGCTGAGCCAAGCGGCCAGCAAGACGCGGAGCAAGCCGACGTCCATGAGCAGGTCGGCGGTAGCGGCACTTAAGGTAAGGGCGCGGCGGGCGCATTGTTGTGTGTTGTCATTTTGGCGCAGCAGGGCACCGGCCAAGGTGGGGCCGACGGCGTAGTAGGCGGCGATGAGGGTAGCGCCTCCGGGCATCGGCGCGAGGAAGTGATCGCGGAAGCGGCGCAAGGTGCGCACGGTGGGATGGTGATACGAGGCAAATGCCGCGGTGGCGATGAAGCAATAACCGCCATCCAGGGCGCCCTCGTAGGCGTCGCCGAGGCCGCTGGTGGCCTGGGGAACAGCGCAGTGGACTTCGGAGATGCGGGAGGGGTTTCCCGAGGCGTCCAGGGCGACGACGGCTACGTTGTAGGCGCGACCGTTGGTGAGACCGCTGATGCGCAGGTGTCGCAGAGAAGAAGTGCCGGGGCTCAGGGCCACGCTGGTGCCCGAGAGCTGCGCTGGGTCGATGGCGTCGCCGTGTTGAAATCCACCGGAGACGGGACAAGCCGTGGCGCCGGCATCGGTTGTCGTATCGGTGTCTTCGGTGTCGCCAGTTGCGAGATCGGCTTCGATGTCGGCGGCGGTGATGATGCGGGCGCGGGTGTCGCCTGTTTCGCTTTCAGCGGACCCGTCGTCTGTTTCTTCGCTGTCGCCTTCTTGGGTGTCTGTATCGTCGCTGTCCAGGAGCGCGGCTTCGGTGTCGGGGGTGGCCATGGGGCCGTCTTCAGGACTCCAGTAAATCGCGGCAAAGCCCGCTACGTCGGCGTCTTTGATCGCGGCCCAGGAGAGCTCGATGTTTTTGTCGCCGATGCGGGCCGTGATTTCTCGGGGCGCGGCGGCTGGACCCGCGACATCGAGGCCAACGCTCATCAGGCGCGCCATGAGATCGCCGGCAGATTCATCGTAGGCGAGATCATTGTCGAGTTGGGCGAGCCAAAGGTCTTGGATTTTCCCGTCGTGGCAATCGGTTTGGGGAAAGAGCTGCTGCAGGTGGACGTCTTTCCAGACCCAGCCCGCGTGGGCGCTGGATTGGCTGCGAACGATGTGGCAGCTCTGAAAATTGGTGTCGCAGTTGCGGCCGACGAGGAGGTAGGTGTGGCGCGCGCTGCCCACGGCGTCTTCGAGCAGCTCGACTCTGAAGGTGAGGCGCACGTTGTCGACGCAGTCGCGCTGGTTGAACTTTTGGATGTCTTTGGAGCGCACCTTCCAGGCGTTGTCCTCGCGCCCGGTGAGGGTGAGTTCGGACCACTTGTACGCAAACAAATCGTTGTCGGTATCGAAGATATCGAAAATATCGGCCTGCGAGGGCAGGGGGATGGCAGTGCAGAGCAGGGCCGTGAACAATATGTAGCGGACGGTGTTCCGGGTCATGGCGTTCCTCGATGATCTCGTGCAAGCAAGATTCGCACCAGCATCGCATTGGCGTTGTATCATTAGAAGTTGCCCACCTTCAAGCAAAGCGATTTTTGACAAAATGTCTGCGGAAGACACATTGCGTTGCCAGGATGTCGGTGAGACCGGTGCATGGATGTGGCCGCGGTGGGGCGGTTAGTAGCGGTAGTGCTCGGGTTTGTAGGGGCCGTCCACCGAGACGCCGATGTAGGCCGCTTGTTCGGGGGTGAGGCGGGTGAGCTTGACGCCGAGCTTGGCCAGGTGAAGGCGCGCCACCTCTTCGTCGAGGTGCTTGGGCAGCATGTAGACACCGATGGCGGGGCGCTCTTCGGCGAGGGCGATTTGCGCCAGGGTTTGGTTGCTGAACGAAGTGGACATGACAAAGCTGGGGTGTCCGGTGGCGCAACCGAGGTTCACGAGGCGTCCCTCGGCCAGTACGAAAATCTCATGGCCTTCTTGGAAACGCCATTTGTGCACCTGGGGTTTGATCTCGATGCGCTCCACGCCGGGCCAGGTGGCCAGGCGGTCCATTTGTATTTCGTTGTCGAAGTGACCGATGTTGCACACGATGGACTGGTCTTGCATGGCAGCCATGTGCTCCGCGGTGATCACGTCGCGGTTGCCCGTGGTGGTGACGAAGATGTTGCCTTCGTGGAGGGTGTCTTCGAGGGGGCACACCTGGTAGCCCTCCATGGCGGCCTGCAGGGCGCAGATGGGGTCGATTTCGGTGACGATGACCCGGGCGCCGAAACCGCGCATGGACTGGGCGCATCCCTTGCCCACATCGCCGTAGCCGCAGATCACGACGGTTTTGCCCGCGACCATGACGTCGGTGGCGCGCTTGATGCCGTCGGCCAAGGATTCGCGGCAGCCGTACAGGTTGTCGAACTTGGACTTGGTGACCGAATCGTTGACGTTGTAGGCCGGAAACAGGAGCTTGCCCTGCTCGAGCATGGCGTACAAGCGGTGGACGCCGGTGGTGGTCTCCTCGGAGACGCCGATGATTTCTGCGGCGATTTTGTGCCACTTCTTTGGGTCTTCTTTGATGACGCGCTGGAGCAGCTCTTCGACGATGCGCTCCTCTTGTACAGTGGTGGTGATGGGGGGGAGCTTGCCGGTTTTTTCGTATTCTTCTTCGAGTGCGTAGCCCTTGTGAATGAGCAGGGTGGCGTCGCCGCCGTCATCGACGATGAGGGTGGGGCCTTTTCCGTCGGGGAAGCTGAGGGCCTCCAGGGTGCACCACCAGTACTCTTCGAGGGTCTCGCCCTTCCAGGCAAAGACGGGGATGTCTTGCTGCGCGATGGCCGCGGCGGCGTGGTCTTGGGTTGAGAAGATGTTGCAGCTCGCCCAGCGCACGTCGGCGCCTAGGTCTTGCAGGGTTTCGATGAGCACAGCGGTCTGCACGGTCATGTGCAAGGAGCCGGTGACGCGCTGGCCTTTCAGGGGCTTGGTGGGGCCGTATTTTTCGCGGATGGCCATGAGGCCGGGCATTTCTTTTTCGGCGATTTCGATTTCGCGGCGGCCAAAGGCGGCCAGGGAGATGTCGGCAATTTTATAGTCACAGCGGGTGCAGGTCATGCGCTCGTTTCCTTTCTTCATTTCTGTTGCGATAGCGTCGCCCCTTCGGCGTCGCCTTTAGGATGGCAACATTGATGCAAAACCGTTGGGCGTCAACGAAAATCCTGTCGGCATTGGCACAACGCGCTGCGCGGTTTTGGGTGGCAGAGGGGGAAAGTCTCACCGAAGAAGGCCCGCGGTGCGATAAATGTCTATGCAGCCTAAGGACTTTCGCATATGAAAGAATGCAGCAAAATGGAGCAACGGCATGTTTAAATTGTCTACCCGAAGCCGCTATGGCATCCGCGCCATGATAGAACTCGCAACCGCCAAAGACGCGCAGCCCCTTGAGATGAGCGCCATCGCACAGCGGCAACGCCTGTCGCGCAAATACCTTCACGCATTGCTCGTCGCGCTAAAAGACGCGGGATTGACCGAGTCGGTGCGCGGTGTAAACGGCGGCTATCGCCTCACCCGCAGTCCCGAGCAAATCGGCGTCAAAGAGATTTTGGAGGCCCTGGAAGGACCGGTGGCGGTGGTCGACTGCTCGCACGGAGAAGCCCCTTGTGCGCACGAGGCCGAGTGCGGGGCCGCGCCGTTGTGGCAGCACTTAAATAGCGCCATCGAAGAAGTGCTACAGGGCATCTCGCTCGCCGATCTGCTGCAGCGAAAACCACTGCGCGTTCACATTGAGCGCACCACCGAAGAAGAGCCGCCATGAGCCAATCCAATCGACAAAACCCAATCGACACCCTCACCACCAACCCCGTCGGCACCAACGCGATTGACGGCGCGAACAACGTCTTGGGATCGGTGGTCGATCAACTGGTCACCCATCACTGTTGCCGCGTCGCCAAGCACGGACAAATCGAGCTGCCGTCGAAAAAAATCATTTCGAATATCATTGAGGATCTGCGCTGCGGATTGTTCCCCGGCTACTTCGGCGTCTCCGACATGACCGTCGACAGCATGCGCTTTCACGTTGGCGCCACCCTCGATCGCGCCATCATCGCCCTCGAGGAGCAAATCCGACGCGGCCTACACTTCACCTGCACGCGCGAAAACGAAGAGACCTGCTTGCGCTGCCGGCTGGAGGCCTCTGATCTCGCCCATCAATTTTTGCTGCGCTTGCCCGAAATCAAGCATTATCTCGACACGGACGTGGCCGCTGTGTGCCAGGGCGACCCCGCGGTGACGGGGCCGGACGAGGCCATCTTCTGCTATCCGGGCATCCTCGCCATCACCAACTACCGCATCGCCCACGCGCTGCACCAACTCGAGGTGCCCCTCATCCCGCGCATCATCACGGAGCTGGCCCACAGCCTCACGGGCATCGACATTCACCCCGGCGCCGCCATCGGCGAGTCGTTTTTCATCGACCACGGCACCGGCGTCGTGGTGGGCGAGACCTGCATCATCGGCAATCACGTGACGATTTACCAAGGGGTGACCCTGGGGGCGCGCTCGATTCCGTTTGATGAAGACGGCAATCCCATCAAGGGCGTGCGGCGTCACCCCATCGTCGAGGACAACGTGGTGATCTACTCGGGCGCCACGGTGCTGGGGCGCATTACAGTGGGGCAGGGCTCCATCATCGGGGGCAACGTGTGGTTGACGCGCAGCGTGCCCCAGGGGAGCCGCATTACGCAGGCGCAGCTCCGCAGCGAAATGTTTGCGCACGGCGCCGGTATTTGAAGCGACACTGTTGCTTGGGAGGGTTTGACATGAAGCGCGTTTTTCATATCGCTGGTCTCTTGTCGCTGCTCGCACTGTTCGCGATTGGCTGTGCTGGTCCGCATCGCGTCGCGGGCGCGCAGCGTTCGCCGCATTACCAGGCCGTGTCTCAGCGCCTCGACCTGGGGGGCGAGTTGTTTCTTTACGCCGATATCGAAGGGGATGTGCAGCGCGGGGCCCAATGGCTCCAAGGCATGTTGACCGCCGCCGACAAGCACGGCGCAGATGAAGATGAATTCTCTCTGTCGCAAATCGATCTGGTGCGCCTCTCCCAAATCCTTGGCTTCGAATCACTACACGCCGTGGGTATGAGCGCGTATCGCGAGCCCGACGGCATGTTTCTCAGCCGCACTTATTTTCATATTCCCGATGGGCGCCAAGGCCTCATGAAGGTGTCCGGGCATGAACCGCACCCGTTTGACGTGTTGCGTCTGGCGCCGGCTAGCGCGGTGTTGTTGGGTGATATCGACCTCAATTTGCGCGCTGTCATCGACGTGTTAAAGGCCATGGATGCCGAGGCGGTGATCGGTGGCGAATCCGTTTACGACCAACTGGAGAAAAAGCTGGCGTTGCCCTTGGCCATATTGCAGCTCTCGCCGGATGACATGGTCCAGCGGTTGGATACGCGGTTGATGTTCGTGTTGAAGCTCAACGACAACATCCCGGTGCAGCGCGCTGATGAAATCGCGCTCTTGTCGCGTTTTCACGTGTTGGTGGCGCTCGACCACTGGGGCATTTTGCTCGAGCCCTTTCTGAAGACAAATCCGCTGCCCAATTTGCTGCACATCTTCAGCCAAGGTGATTTCGATACCATCGCCTTTCGCACGGAGTTGTCGCCCCGCCCCGAGCTCTCTTATCTGCGCCCGGTGCTCGCGCGGGAACGCAGCACAGGACGCCTGTTCATCGCCACGGATGAAGCCTTCTTGACGGAGTGTTTGAACGGCGAAACGTCGATTCAAGAGACGTCGGATTTTGCGAAGCTCAGCCGCCACATACCCTTGGAGAGCGGCAATGCGCTTTGGTATGTCGCGCCGCAGTACGCGCGTTGGGTGGGTGATTTTATGTCAGAACTCGCCGAGATGACGGAGGACAACGCCTGGCTGCTGAACCTCGGGCGTCATATGATGCGCGGCGCCTCGGTGACGGGGCTCTCTGTCAGCCGCAACGAGCCGGAGGGCATCTACACGGTGTCACGATCCGCCACCTCCCTGAAAACCAGCGCGCTGCAGACCACACTAATCCTGCCGGTGATGTTCGGCACCATGGCCCTGTTTCCCCTGGGCAACGCCCTGGAAAAACCCGGCAACGCTCCGGCCGCTCCATTGGAAATGCACTCGGAGGCCGGGGCCAATGTTGAGCTGTGCTACTGGGCCGCGGTGCGCTACTTCGAGGCGCATGGCACCCTGCCGCAGAGCGTGGACTGGACGCCTGCGCGCCTGCCGTCTTCCGTGCCGTACCCCGGTGATCCGGCGGACTGGTCACACCCCACCTGGCGCGCCCTAGACTTTGGCATCCATGCGCCGCATCTGTACCAATACGCTTTCGACGTTCACGGCGAAGCCTTCTCCTGCATGGCGCGCGGCGACACCGACGGCGACGGCATCTACACCATCATTGAACGCCGCGGTTTTATCTCTTCAGATGGCTACATCGAAGAGGACGGCCCTCTGCGCATGCGCGCTCCCCAAAAATAAGCGAGATGCCGCCTGCGGGTGCCTTTATCGCGTTGGATTGAGATCAGTTGGTGCGGCTGGCGGGACGCTCTTTTCGGTCGGCCTCGGCCTCGTACTTCGAGGGGCACTTCGTCAAAATTTCGGTGCCGTGAAAGAGGTCTTCGGTGGGGTGCAGGACGCCTTCCACGATGATCTCGGAGGCGGTGGTTAGGGTGTCTGGCAGGATGCCGCTGTAGGTAACGGGCAGGTCGACGCCGTTCTTTTCGAGGGTGAAGCGGTATTCATTGGTGCCGGTGCGGCGCTGGATGGAGTTTGTCTTTAGGTGTCCGTTGACGCGCACGGTGCGGTTTTGAAATTGGGCGCGCTCGTGCAGCAGTTCCTCGACGGTTTTGTAGTACACCAAGGATGTGTCCCGGGTGCTGGCGACGAGCCAACCCACCACCAGCAGCGCCAAGGTAATGAAGAGCGTTATGTTAAAGAGCTTGCTGTATCGCATGTTTCGCAGGGGTTAGCGGTTGGGCGCAAAGGTGCGCAGCGCCGCGGAGATGTCGTCGGCCAAGGCCTCGTAGCGCGCGTATTCTCCGGTGACTTCGACGAGCACAATTTTTTTGTCTCCGACAAAGAGGGTTTCGCTCAGCACCCAGTCTTGGTTGCCCTTGGGGAGCAAGAAGGTCGAGGTGCAGGCGTGTTGTCCCTGCTGGGTGGTGAAGCAATCCGTGGCGCTGTGGGCGTATCCTTGGGCGGTCATGTGGTGGACCAGGGCGTCTTGCCAAAAGGTGGCCGGGGCTTGTGGATCGTTTTTGACCTCGCGGGTATTGAGCATGACGCCGTCGGCGCTGATCCATTTGAGGCTTTGGTTCGTGTCGTATTGTTTGAAGGCGTCCGGGATGTCCATGCGGTAAGGCGGCGCGGCGCATCCGGCGGCGAGGAGAATGAGCGCGGCGAGCCAGAACGCTGTATTGGTGCGCAGTGCGCTGGTGAAGTTGCCCATCAGAAAGCCTCCATGACGGTGTCGACGCCCACGGTGTTGAGCCAGTCGAAGGGCGAGTGGGTGGTGGTGATGCGGTGTCGATCTTCGAACCGAAAGAGCACGCGGATGGTGGCCAGGCGGGCGCGGTCATTTAAGAGTCGCAATTGTCCTTTGAAGCTCTCGATCTCTTCGACGAGGCGCAGCATGTGGGACTCGATTTCAAGGGTGGCGGGGACGTCGGCGTCGGTAAAGAAATCGCGCAGCCGCACCATGATTTCTTGGCGCGCCTTTAGCTGGCCTTCGAGTGTGTGAATTCGCAGCGAGAGGTCTTCGCGGTCCAGGGATTTTTCGAGCGCCAGTCCGTGGGTCTCGATGTGGGCGATCGCTTCGTTGAGTTGGGCGTGGGGCAGGCGAAACACGACGCTGTCATCTGTGAGCAAAATGGGCGTGCCCCCAAAGGCTGCGAGCGCGTCGGTTAAAGCGCGGCGCGTTTCGGTGGCGTTGGCGACTTTGAGCACCAGCGATGCGGCTTGGGAGACGTGGCGCGGCGCGGCTTCGGGCGCGGCTTGTGGTGCTGGCGGGGCGTCGGCTTGGGGCGATGCGGGTGGGGCGTCGGTGTCAGCAGGTTGCGCGTGTGTCGGCAGGGCGCAGAGCAGGGCGGTCAGCGCAAATCCAAGGATGCGGTGTTGAGGGATGCGGTTGTTCATGGCGTCACCTGAAATGTTTGCAAGGCGCGGAGCACCGACTCGTGGTGGGCTTCGTAGGCTTCCGTCGTGGGGTAAAAGACTTCGACCACCCACAGGTGGCGGCCTTGTGTGTACAGCGCCACCAGCCAATGGCGCGGCTGCGGGGCATCGTTGCGGTACACGTGCCAGTGCAGCACGCCTGCGGTGCCCTCGGCTTCGAGGATTTCGCCGCGCTCGGAGAGATCGTGGTGCAGGGCGCACAGCCACCAAGATGGCGTTCCCTGGGGATCGTTGGCGGTGCGGCCAGCGCGGAGCATCGTGGTGTCGGCGGTTTGGGCGCGGAAGTGCTTGCTCTTGGCGAAGCGCACAAATTGTGTGGGCAGCGTCATCGAGACGGACTTGCCGCCTTCGTCAAGGGTGGTTTGGTGCGCCTTGAGGTGGCGTATCCAGGCAAAGGGCGAGGGAGGTGCTTCGGAGATTTGAGGGGAGACGATGGGCTCCAGCTCCAGGGTGATGGTGTAGTAGTCGACGAGGTTTTTCAGGGTTGTTAAGCGGGCCTGCAAGGTCTCAATTTGCGACGAGATGCGCTTGAGTTCCTGCAAAATGTACAGGCGCTCTTTGATGTCTTTGGTGGTTTCGAGCAAGTGCAGCAAGCGATTTTTGGCGGCTTCGTATACGTGGAGGCGCGCGCTGAGATCGAAGTATTCGGCGCTGACATCCGCTGCTTGGACGGTGCGCTCCAGTTGCGTGCCCACCTGCGCAAAGGCCTCCATTACCGCGTCGAAGTCCGTCGCGGGGATGCGCACGATGGCGACGTTTCCGGACAGCGATTCGATGTAGCCATCGCGCTCATTTACGATGCGGATGATCTCGTCGACGGCGTCCAACAAACGCGTGACCCGCAACCGCAAGTAGCCGCTGTACACCATCATTGTTTTGACTTGGGGAGGCATCGCGCTGCCCGTGCCGGCATCGTATTGCGGCGAGGAAGCGCTGTCGTCGGCATCGTATTCCATCTCGTAGTTCAGGGCTTCTTCGCTCATTTTGGCGTTGAGAGACTCGAAGTCGGATGCGGGCGTTCGATACGCAGGAGCGTGGTAGCGCTGCGCTGTACAGGCCATGAACAATATGGCGAGCGCGCAGATGAGGCGGGTGTGTTTCATGGTGTTCCTCTGTTAACCCGGTACGTGGGCGATGGCCGGGGGCTCTTTGAAGAAGGCGTTGTACTGCGGGTCGTTGTAGCGCTTGTAGTGAATGGGCCAGGGCGTAATGGTGGTGGTGTCGCCGTCGATGGCGATGCTCAGCGCCATGGGGGTGACCTTGCGAAAGCCCGACTTGGGAGGCAGGTCGTCGTTGTCGATGCCACCACACGAAAAAAGCGTCATGAGCTGCAAGGTGGGGTCGTTGTAAACCTGTTCAAACCCGGCGTTTACTTTTTCGTGGCCGCGAATGACGGTGTGGCACCCGATGCGCTGCAAGAAGGCGGCGGCTTGCAGGCGTCCAAAGGCAAAGCGAAACGATTGTTCCTGCAATTGCGCGGGGATCACATCGGCGTAGCTGGGGTCGCTCCACATCATTTGAAAGCGGATGTCGTAATCGTTGAGGGAGCTGAGATCGCGCCAACGCTCTTTGACGATGAGATCGCGCGGGATGCCGCCGTGCACAAAGAGCATGTCCTTGACCAGGGCGATGGAGGGCATCTGCTCGAAGAAGTGGATGTAGTCGTGGAAGACCTCGGGAGCCACGTGGGGCTTGAGCGAATTGATGGCTTCGGCGGGCTTAACCCCTCCGTACACCTGCCCCTTGTATTCGAAGTAGTGTTCGTGATTGCCCCGCAGCATGTAGACATGTTCGGGGGCGTGTTTGACGAGTTGCATCACGGCGCGCAACACGCCGTTTAGGCTGAACAGGCCGCGATCGATGTAGTCGCCCAGCAGGATGAGCCGCGGTTCTGGATTTTGGTGGGGGGCTTGTTTCCAGGCCGCTAGTTTTTCGAAGAATTGCGCCTGGAGGACAGCGGCTTTCAGGCAACTGTAGCAGCCGTGCAAATCCCCGAGCACCGTGATGTCGTAGCGGTGACCGGGCGCGGTGGGCAGTACGTAGACGTGGCCGTCGAGAAAGGGCGCCTCGCCCTGCAATGCTTGCACGTTTTGTTTGCCTGTCAGTTTGCCGGCGCCTTGGGCTGCCTGCCGGGCAAAGATGTCGCTGACCTCCTGGATGAGCTGCCGGTCGGTGGCGAGCTGTTCGCTGAGCTTGTCGTGCTCCGCGTGGTAGTGGAACTCCATTGTGCTGAAAAAGGGGCTGTTCTCGCTCTGTGGTGTTCTCTGCGCAGCAGTGAGAACGGTGGGCGGGACTTCGGTGTGGTTCTCATCTATGAGCTCAACGCCGAGGTCGGCTTCGAGTAGGGCCGCTAGCTCGGCGCGAAATTTTACTTCGGCTGGATGGCTCACCCCGTCGGCCATGAGCAAATCGTCGACGACATCCATTAAGGCCTCTTGGCTCTGGCGATCAAAATCCTGAAAAATTTCGAAACAGCGCAGCTTCAAACGCGATTGTACGAAATCTTCTTGCTCTTCTTCTTCGGCTACGGATTCGGCAAACAGGTCTTGTACTTCTTGGTCGATGGCCTCGAAGACTTCGCTGAAATGCTGGTAGAAGCGTTCGATGGTTTCGCGCTTGAGGGCTTCGGGGGCGCCGGGCATGGCGACCTCGGCCCGGTTGGTGATGAGGCGCCGGATGTACTGGCTGACAAAGGCGCGTTCTTGGGCGTCGAAGTCGCCGTCGATGTATCCGAAGGCTGTTAGGTAAAAAATTACGGCGCGCATTTCTTGCTCGGCGCGTTTGGGGTCTTGGCTGAATTGCAGCATGGTGTTCCTCATGGGCGCATTGGGTGTGTGGATGAAACCGGTTGCAAATGCAGGGCGATGTTACCGCTGTTTGCGCGAAAATGAAATCCCACGCAAAACAGTCTTTCAGAGATGGAATGAGAAGGCTG
>LSQX01359802.1_pt1 | contig 38485 bp, 42 predicted proteins | sample 654561 | NCBI WGS metagenome assembly LSQX01 (sample SAMN04489861, study PRJNA283612) | anaerobic digester metagenome | isolation source: 4 biogas reactors fed with cattle manure at either 37C or 55C with and... | place: Denmark: Kongens Lyngby | collected 2014 | reverse complement strand
GCCGGGATCCCTGTTGTATCAATCCGAACCAGAACCACACCATAAGAACTGCTGCCGGTATCAATATGGATACCTCCTGAAGCGTCTGTGGTAATTTGGCTATTCTGGCCGTACTGGTCACGGAAAAATGTACCATAGCTTTTTACCGGGAAGGAACCACCAGATGCCGAGCTGGTTGGTGTTGCTGTTGCTGTCGGCTTTCTGGTGGCCGTGGGTGCGGCGGTCGGCCGGCTGGTCGTGGTGGTTGTGGCCGGCCGGCTGGTCGTGGCGGCTGTGGTCGGCCGGTGGGTCGTGGCGGCTGTGGTCGGCCGGTTGGAAGCGCCGGGGGTTGGCGTTGACGATGGGTTTTGAGCACTATTGGTCGTTGCCTCAGCGGTCGAAGAAGGATCCGGAGTCAGTCCGGGCTTGCTTGTTTCGCTGCTGTCCGCGGTTGTTGGAGACGGACTGGCTTCAGGTAATGGTGATGGCATCGGGGCAGAAATGGAAGGATGCGGTGGGTTGGTCGGGATCGTGTCAGCCGATGAGGTCTGCTCCTGGCTCAAGGAAAGATGACAAGCGGAAACAAGGAGCGGCAGAATCAAAAGTGTAAACGGCAGAAACTGCCGGAACCTGGTTCTGCTTTTCCTGACCTTGGGGCTGAAGCACCTTCTTAGCAAACGATAAACCACGCGATCAGCAACATCCTTTCCGCCATCTTCACAGAAGTGGACTGATCGCCACCATTATACCGGATCAATCCGATGATCTGCAAGACGAGCCCCTGCATGCTGCAATACACCATGTCAGGACCACAGCGGAGCGCCTTAACCTGTCTGGCAAACGGCTGTTGATATGTGTATAATGTTTTTATCATTGATTAAGGCACATGCTGTAACAGCATCATAGACTGGATACGGAGGTTCCCATGGCCGCTGAAAGAATGATCAAGCTGGAACCAGCAGAGCTTGCCTGGCTCTGTGAACAGATTGCCCTGGTTCAGCGTTCAGGCATCCTGCTGACTGAAGGCATGGAATTACTAGCGGAAAGCGCGGATATTCCCCGGTTAAAAACAGTCTTGACCAGGCTATCGCAGGAAATACAAAGAATGATCCCTTTATCGGAGGCCATGGAAGCACTGCATGTTTTCCCTGACTATCTGGTTCGCATGGTTCGCATTGGTGAGGCTTCAGGGACAACAGACCAGGTCCTTTCCGGTCTTTCCGATTTTTACCAGCGCGACAGCGAAATGAAGAAGAAGGTCCGCAACGCCCTGATTTATCCATTGGTCTTGTTTTTCATGATGCTTGCGATCATCATCTTGCTGATTGTCAGGGTGCTGCCGGTTTTCAGTGAGATTCTCACCAGTTTTGGCGGTCGCATGCCGCCATTCTCCCAGGGCTTGCTGACTTTTGGCCTTTTTATGGCAGGACAGGCTTACTGGTTGATCCCGCTGCTTGTTTTGCTGGTCGTCTGTGTTTATGTTTGGCTGCGCCACAGCCGCGGCGGAAATCGGATTGTTGACCGTGCCCGTTTGCGCTTGCCCATGATCGGTCCGCTCTACAGAAGACTTTATGCTGCCCGGTTTGCCACATCACTGCATTATCTGCTGCGCAGTGGTATCGACCTTGATGCCGCTTTGTCCATGACTGAATCGGTCATGGATAATTCGTGGGTCAGTGAAAAGGTAGCAGCCAGCAGGGCGCGGGTGCACAAAGGTGATGACCTGTTTGTCGCGCTGCAGGAAACGGAACTGTTTCCCCGGCTTTTTGTCCGCATGTTGGCGCTGGGCAGCAAAGCTGGCGAGCTGGACACGGTAATGAACAAACTGTCCCTGGCATATGAGCAGGAAGTAAGCAACCGCCTTACCCGTCTGACCGGCCTCGTTGAGCCCTTTCTGGTCATCATTCTCTCGCTGATTGTCGGCGGCATCCTGCTGACTGTCATGTTGCCTCTGGTAGAGATCATGTCATCGATCGGTTGAGGAAAGGACGGGGCATGAGTCAGGAAACGTTAAAAAGAGCCGGTTTCGTTGTAGCCATAGCGGTTTTCTTGCTGATCATTATCCTGGTTTGGCAAAGTTTATCTGATTTGCAAAAAACCAGCAGGGATGGTGCTCGCGAAAAGGTCAGCGAAGCCATTAACCAGGCGGTTATGCAGTGCTACGCACTGGAAGGTGCGTATCCGCCTGGCCTCGTCTACCTGCAGGAAAACTACGGCCTGATCCTGGATGACAGCCGTTTTGCTTTTTACTACGAAGTGGTCGGCGACAACATTTATCCGATTGTTGACGTCCAGCTGTTGGAGGACGTTCGCTAATGAAGAGACAAGGCTACACATTAATCGAAATGGTCCTTGTCATGTTTTTGCTCATTCTGGTGTCCTTTTTTGTATTTACAGTCACCGGAATCGGCAGCTCGGCGTATCTGCGCTTAAGTGACTGGCAGCGGCAGACTGCTGATTTGCGTGTTGGTATCTCCTATATTGATGTAAAGACGCGCAGTCATGATGCTGCGGATATGATCAGTATACAGCCGGATCCGTTCAGTGGTGCTGACGCACTGGTTATCAGCAGCGAAATAGCCGGACAGACTTATCTGACCTGGATCTATATACATGACGGCCACCTGTGTGAGTTGTTCATCAGGGCGGGGGGCGCAGCCACACCGGAGATGGGAAACCGCATTGCCCGCATTGATGAACTGGCGCTCGATATCAGCGGTGGCACTTTGCTGCAAGTGACCTTGAGCCGCCATAATGGCGGGCAGCTGCAGAAACGAACACGTTCAATCAAGCTGAACAGCGAGGTGAGCAGGCCATGAACACAGCTCAAACTGATCATCGTGGCCGGAAAGGCTTTACCCTGGCTGAACTGATTATGGCGATCGCTTTACTGGCTTTTTTCAGCACCCTTATTGTGCAGGTTTTTGCCCAGGCGCAGAGCCTGACCAAAAAAGCAGAGACGCTCGATCTGGCGGTGAACTGTGCTTCAGATCTGGCTGACCGCTGGAAATCACCTGGATCCACCGAGCTGCCTGAAATCACCGACCTGCAGCAAAACAGACAGGACGGCCGTACTGCCACCATCTTCCTGGACCGGTCCATGCAACCAGGCACAGCTGAAGAAGCTGCCTGGCAGGCCTATTTGTTGCTCCAGGCTGGTAATGAAGCGGATTTCTGGCTGTTGACCATTGAGATCAAGTCACTGTCAGTCGATACGGTTGAACCACTTTTCACCTTGCAGACCGGACATCACTGGGATTCCGGCACAGGTGCGCCATGAACGCCCGCCGTTCTCCTGTAAACCGGCTTTCAGGCGTAACCCAGCTGCGCAACCGGCGCGGTGCCGCGTCAGCATTGATTATCTTGCTTCTGGTTTTGCTGATCTTCTTCGGTGTTCTGACGCTGGTGACTGCAGCAGCTGACTGGCGTCTGGCTCAGCGCCGGGCAGATTGGAGCACATCGTATTACCAGGTGGATTGTCAAGGCCAGCAGGTCATGGCCAGGATCAGTAATGTTTACAGGGAGACAGATATCGCTGGTTCGGACATGCAAAGTCAAGCGGATCAGCTGAGATCAAGCCTGGAAAACACTGGTATTGCGGATCTGGACATTCGCGTGGAAGAGAATCAGCTGAGGATGGTTGCCCGTGTCCTGGATACAGCTGCTGAACAGGGTATTGATCTGATCTTGCTGATCGCTCCGCAAGGGGCACGGCAGAATCCCCGAATCAAGGTGCTTCGCTGGTCCTGGTGGCGAAAACCATTTGATTATGAGGCACAGGCAGATCCTCTGCTGAAAGGTAATACATGAGCAGGATGTATCAAATTTTAGAAATAATGGTGCGCCGGCAGGCTTCTGACCTTTTCATCACAGTAGGAAAACCGCCCGTACTGAAAATTGACGGTGTACTGCACAATCTGGAAGAATATGGTGTTTTCACCCCTGAAGACACAGAAGCCAGTGCTCTTCAGCTTTTTGACCGTGAACAGAGCAACCGTCAATTCGCAAAAAACGGCGAGGTTGATTTTTCGCTTTCCATCAGCCACATTGGACGGTTCCGGGCCAATATATTCCGTCAGCGTGGTTCTTGTGCCATAACGGTCAGGCGTATCTTTTCGCAATTGCCGGATCCGGAATCACTGAGTATTCCGGCAAGCGTCCTGCAGCTCGCACAAAAGCAGAAAGGTCTGATCCTGGTGACCGGCCCGGCTGGCTGCGGCAAAACGACAACGCTGGCCATGCTTATTGACAAGATCAACCACGACCGGGCTTGCCATGTACTCACCCTGGAGGATCCCATTGAATACCTGCACCGTCATGACCGCAGCATCATCAATCAGCGGGAGATCGGTATCGACAGCCAGAGCTATGCCCAGGCTTTGCGCGCAGCACTCCGGCAGTCTCCGGATGTTATTCTGATCGGGGAAATGCGCGATCTGGAAACCATAGCGATTGCCTTGACAGCAGCTGAAACAGGTCATCTGGTTTTATCAACATTACACACTGTCGGTGCGGCAAAAACGATCGACAGAATTATTGATGTCTTTACTCCCAGCCAGCAGCAGCAGGTACGTGTCCAGCTGTCCACCGTCCTGCAGGCGGTCGTATCACAGCAACTGGTACCGGGCAATAATGGAACGCAACTGCCTGCCTTTGAGATCATGCTGGTCAATAATGCCATCCGCAATATGATCCGCGATGGCAGAACCCCGCAGATTGATGGCGTCATCCAGATGGGCAAGGCTGAGGGAATGGTCACCATGGACATGTATCTGGCTGATCTTTTACGCAACAATCAGATCAGCCGTGAGGAAGCCCTCTTTTTTTCGGTTAACCAGGATGCTGTCATGCGCTATTTGCACTCCTGATACATGTCGGCCCTGCCTGGCTGTTCGGCATGATACAACCTCTTTTCTGAACGCATTGTTATTGACGAATCAGGTGTCAGGCCGCAGAATAGGGACAACAAACGAAAGCAGGTAATATGCGTTGACACAGCAGAACACGGACAGGGGCACTACCTTCAGTTGTGCCGGTGTGATCGGGCTAGGTCTGATTGGCGGCTCAATTGCCCGTGCTTTGAAAAACCGGGCCGGTTTGGCTGTCGTCGGGTTGGATACTGATCAGGCGGTTATCGAACAAGCTACTGCTTCAGCTGTCCTGACGTCCGGTGGTGTGATATCTGAGAACGACCGTCCGGGGCATGTGTCAGATGAGCAAGCCTGGCAACTGCTCCGTGATTGTGATGTTGTGTTTGTCTGTACACCTGCTGCAACGGTGGCTATGACCGTGGAACTTGCTTCTGCTTATACGACCGGCCTGTTGACTGATGTAGCCAGTGTCAAGAAACCGATTATGGACAAAGTCAGTTGCGACCGCTTTATTGGTGGCCATCCAATGGCAGGTTCTGAGCGTCGCGGTTTTTCCTTTTCTTCAGAAATGCTGCTGGAAAATGCTGTTTACGTTCTTTGTCTTGGCGATGATACCAGGCTTCCTTTCACAACTGTCAAGCGATTTGAGCAGCTGATCCGCCTGATTGGGGCTACACCTATCCATCTGGATGCGGTTGTGCATGATCAGGCCGTCGCAGCAGTCAGCCATTTGCCACATGTGGCGGCTGCTGCGCTCGCGCTGCTGGCGGCCCGGCGTGACGATGGAACCTTGACACGTCTGGCGGCAGGCGGTTTTCGTGACATTACCCGGATCGCATCTTCTGACGCCCGTCTCTGGAGCGGCATCAGCCTCGAATCACGCCAGGCACTGCTGCCTGTTCTCAAGGAATTCAACCAGATTATCAGTGAGTTTATTGAATCACTGGAATTCCGGGATGAAAAAGAACTGCACAAGTTGTTCTATCAGGCATCCCAGTACCGTGGCAGCCTGCCTGTGGATGGACGAGGTGCTTTGTCAGCCAACAGCATGCTGACGGTTTATATCACTGACAAGCCCGGTGTGCTGGGCCATGTGACGACCCTTCTGGGCAACAACGGCATCAACATCAGCAATATCCGTATCCGGGAACTGAGAGCTTATGAAGGCGGTTGCCTGCAGCTCATGCTGCAGGATGGCAATCAAGCCATTAAAGCAGCCTGGCTCCTTCAGGAGGCTGGCTATGTGTGCGACTGAATTCGGCTTGATCGGCCATCCGCTGGGGCATAGCCTTTCACCCTTTATTCACCACGGCATCATGGGCGCAGCCGGTCTGGAAGGCTCCTATCGGCTCTTTGATATCCCCGCGGAATGCCTTGCTGAAACAATCAGGCGTTTGTCTGCCGATTTAGCAGGCTTCAACTGCACCATTCCCTATAAAGAAGCGATTATCCCTTTTCTGGGTGGCCTTGATGAAACGGCCGCCCGGATCCGCTCTGTGAACACGGTCGCAGACAGGAAGGGCTATAATACTGATTTCGCTGCTTTTCGCCAGGCTTGCCCACTGCACAAGGGCAGCCTGGTCCTGCTGTTAGGTGCCGGTGGTGTCAGCCGGACCATGGCTTATGCCGCAGCAGACGCTGGCTGCCACCTGTACCTTGTTGCCCGCCGGCCGGAACAGGCGGACGCTCTGGTTGCTGCCGTGCGCTGCCATTACCCGAAGGCTGTTTTACAAAGTTGCGCTACATTGTCTGAATGGCGCATTATGGCTGGCCAGCTGGCCGCTGAGCGTGGGGGCTGGATCGTTCTGAACGGCACACCGCTCGGTATGTGGCCGGATTTGTCCGGCCTGCCTTTGCCCAAAGATGATCTTGTCCATGTGCAACGTGTCTATGACACCATATACAATCCGGTAGCCACCCGACTGGTCCTGGCGGCACGATCGCGGGGCATCCCGGCTGATGGAGGCCAGGGCATGCTTTTCCACCAGGCCCTGGCGGCACAGAAAATATGGCATCCGGATGTGGTTTTCGAACCAGTCTTGATGCGCCGGGTGCAGCGTGACTTAACGCAGGCGATCATGAAGCAGTCTCCTGTAACCATTCTCCTGACAGGCTTTATGGGCAGCGGTAAAACGACAGTCGGCAGGCAGCTGGCAAAGAAACTGGATCTGCCCTTTCTGGATCTGGACACAAGCATTGAAAAGCAGGCTGGTCGCTCCATACCGGAAATTTTTGCGACGGAAGGTGAAGCATATTTCAGGGATCTGGAGCGGTCTGTACTGCGGCAGTCACTGGACCGGCGGCAAAGCCAGGTGATGGCAACCGGCGGTGGTGCGCTTCTCGGTGATGGTGTAGACTTGTTGCGCAAGGTGTACCCGGTCCTGATCATATTACTGGATGTCTCCCTGCCGGTTGCCCTACAGCGTTTGGGCAGGGGAGAAGGCCGTCCCATGCTGGCTGGACAGGATGGACAGGCATGGGAAAAACTCTATCAGCAGAGACAGCCACGCTATCATGAGCTGGCCGATCTGGTGGTTGACGCTGACAGCTGTCCCGGACAGATAGCCCGGGCAATTAGCCAACATTTAGGTTTGGAGGAAAACCAATGATTCTTGTCTTGAAACAAGGGGTATCCCGGGAACAAGTGGATCAACTATGCAGCTGGCTGACAGCGGCTTATGGCGTGCAAACCAGTCCCATTATCGGCAGCAGTATGACCATTGTCGGTCTGGTCGGTGACACATCAGGCATTCCGATCGAGAAACTGGAAATACAAGATGCTGTAGAGCGTGTCATGAAGGTTCAGGAACCCTATAAGCGAGCCAACCGTAAATTCCATCCGGACGACTCGCAGATTCGCGTCGGAGATGTGGTCATTGGATCCGACCGCATCTGCCTGATTGCCGGTCCCTGTTCGGTTGAATCAGAGGAACAGGTTTGCCGGATTGCGGAACAGGTCAGGCAGTCTGGTGCCATGATGCTGCGCGGCGGCGCCTTTAAACCCCGCTCATCACCCTATACATTTCAGGGACTCAAGGCTGAAGGTCTGCTGTACATGAAACGGGCCAGACAGGCCACCGGACTGCCGGTTGTTTCGGAAATCACCAACCCGGCACAACTTGAGCTGTTTCTTGAGTTTGTTGATGTGATTCAGGTTGGCACCCGCAACATGCAGAATTTTGAACTGCTCAAAGAACTGGGGCGCATCAAGCGGCCAATTTTGTTGAAAAGGGGTTTTGCCAACACCCTGGATGAGCTTCTGATGTCAGCTGAGTACATCATGAGCGGCGGCAACACTGACGTCATACTTTGCGAACGTGGTATCCGTACCTTTGAAACCAGCACACGCAACACTCTGGATATAAGCGCGGTGCCTGTGCTGAAAAGCCGGACCCATCTGCCGGTATTTGTTGATCCAAGCCATGCAGCGGGCATAGCTTCTCTGGTTGAACCTCTGGCGCGCGCCGCTGTCGCAGTCGGTGCCGATGGACTGATCATCGAAGTTCACAATGACCCGGTACATGCTTTATCTGACGGCCAACAGTCGTTGACGCCGGTTGCCTTTGACCATCTGGTCGCAGGTCTCAGGCCGATTGCTCAAGCCGTAGGCCGGTCCATCTGACCGGTCATTTCCTATGGAGGTTGCTATGCCGGAATTGATTGCACGGACAGCCACAAGCGATTACCAGGTTCTGATCCAACAGGGGGCTCTGGGCCGACTGGGAGAAGTGACTGCGGCAAATTGTCGTGGACGGATGGCCGTAGTTGTAACAGATGACCAGGTCGCACCGCTTTACCTTAAGCAGACCTGCGCGGCTTTGCGGTCATCAGGCTTCACCTGTGCCAGCCTTGTTTTGCCGGCAGGTGAAAAAATAAAAACAATGGAGTACCTCAGTCAGCTTTTTTCATTTTTCCACGAGCAAGGACTGAGCCGCATTGATCCGGTTATTGCTCTGGGGGGCGGGGTTATCGGCGATCTGGCCGGTTTTGCCGCCGCGACTTATCTGCGTGGTGTCCCGCTGATCCAGGTGCCAACGACCTTGCTGGCACAGGTTGATTCATCAATCGGGGGTAAGACTGCCGTTGATTTGCCTCAGGGTAAAAATCTGGTTGGTGCCTTTTATCAGCCGAGGGCAGTCGTCATGGATCCTATTTTGCTGCACACATTGCCCCGCCGGCGCATGTCGGACGGCTTGGCAGAAGTGATCAAGTATGGTCTGATCGCAGACCTGGAACTGTTGCAGCAGGTTGAACAAAAAACTTTTGATCTGGAATGGGTGGTCACCCGTTGTGTTAACATCAAAACACACGTGGTAACACAGGATGAAAAAGACAGCGGTGAACGCATGTTGCTTAATTTCGGCCATACCATTGGCCATGCCCTTGAGAAAGTCACCGGATATACAGGCTACAGCCATGGCGAAGCGGTTGCCGTTGGCATGGTTACAGCTGCCGAGATGGGTGAACGACTGGGACTGACGCAGTCAGGCACGGCAAAACGTGTCCGCAGCCTGCTTTCCCAGTACCAGTTGCCCCTGAAAGCCGAGGTCGCTTTTGCTGATCTGGCATCAGCTGTACATAGCGATAAAAAACGGCTGGGAGGTCTTATCCATTTCATCTTTTTACGTCAGGCCGGCGAGGCTTTTATCCAGCCGATTGAACCGGAAAAACTGGAACAGGCGCTGCGGGAGGTTTGGGCGCATGGCTGAAGTGCGTGTTAACCCAGGTCTTCTGCAGGGAAATGTAACCCCGCCACCTGCCAAAAGCGATGCTCACAGAGCGTTGATCGCCGCTGCCTTGAGCCATCACGGTACCGTGATCAAGGGACTGCCCGAACCAGTGTCGGAAGATATTGCCGCGACAGGACGATGTCTGGATGCATTGATGTCCGGTCAGCCTATAATGGACTGCGGTGAATCAGGGACGACTTTACGGTTGCTTATTCCTGTAGCGGCAGCCCTACCACCGGGCAGAAGAGCTGAACAACTCCTGTTTACCGGAAGCGGCCGTCTGCCTAAACGGCCGCTGGCTGAATATGAAACGGTCCTGCAAAAAGCAGGACTGGCTTTAAGCCATCCAGCAGATGCCTGTCTGCCGCTTCGTGTGACCGGCCATCTGCAACCGGGTGTTTTTGCTATCCCCGGCCATATTAGCTCGCAGTATATTTCCGGCCTTCTGCTGGCCTTGCCTCTGCTGAATGGCCCATCCGCAATCCAGCTGACCACGCCGCTGCAGTCTGCGCCGTATGTAGCGATGACCTGCAAAACACTTGCCGATTTTGGTATTTCTGTCCAGGTAACCGCAGATGGTTTTGCTGTATCGGGCCAGCAGACCTACCAGCCAACAGTATATGTGATTGAAAGAGATTATTCACAAGCAGCATTCTGGCTGGTTGCCGCCTACGGCGGCTGTCCGCTCTCCGTAGACGGTCTACCGGAAAAAACCGCACAGGGTGACCAAGCTGTTGTTTCTTTGCTGGCAGGTTTGCAGGAGAACAAGGCAGATACCATAATTGATGCAGCCCAGATCCCGGATCTGGTACCGGCATTGGCTGTTGCGGCAGTTCTGACCCCTTCCAGAACGCGTTTTGTCAATGCAGAACGATTGCGTTTCAAAGAAAGTGACCGGCTGTCAATGATCGCCGAGACGCTTGGTCAAATCGGTGCCGATATAGAACAGACTGCTGACGGCCTGCTCATCCGTGGCGCTTCTTTATCACGGCAGATGAAGCCTTTGACGGGCGGAACGGTTGATGCTGGTGGCGATCACCGAATCGCCATGGCCCTGGCGATCGCCGCTTTATTTACCCGGGATGGTGTTATCATTCGCGGGGCAGAGGCTGTACGGAAATCATATCCTGATTTTTTCCATGAACTGCGCAGGCTGGGAGGTGATGTGCATGAGCTCGACCTGGGGGGAAAACCTGAAGATAAGCTTGTTTGGTGAATCACACGGTAAAGCTGTCGGGATCGTGTTGGATGGTCTGCCACCGGGTTTTCTCGTTGATGAGGATGAACTGGCGCGGCAAATGGCTCGCCGGGCACCGGGCCGGACGCCCTGGTCAACCCCGCGGCGGGAAACAGATCAGGTGGAGATCCTGTCCGGAATATACCGCCAACGGACGAATGGCGCCCCACTCAGTGCGATCATCCGCAATCAGGACACGCGGTCAGCAGATTACGAACAGATTAAAATGTTGCCACGTCCCGGTCATGCTGATATAACCGGTGCTTTGCGTTACCGAGGGCATAATGACCCGCGCGGCAGCGGCCATTTTTCCGGTCGCCTGACAGCGCCACTTGTCTTTGCCGGTGCCGTTTGCCGCCAGATCCTGGCAACACGGTCAATCGCTGCATATGCCCATATTGAGGAAATCGCAGGCATCAGGGATCAGATGTTTGATCCTCTGGCAGAAGACATGACACGACTGGAATCACCACAGGGAAAAGAGGTTGCCGTTCTTGATGATCTGGCCGGCAAAGCCATGATTGACGCGGTCCTGCAGGCTGCCGCGGCCGGAGACTCTGTCGGCGGCTCAGTCGAATGCCTGATCAGCGGAATGCCCGCCGGCCTTGGAAATCCCATGTTTGGAGGTCTTGAATCAAGGCTGTCCAGCCTGATTTACGGCATACCGGCGGTTAAAGGCGTTTCTTTTGGTCGCGGCTTTGCGGTGGCGCAGATGCGCGGATCTGCGTTTAATGACCAGCCCTATATGCACCATGGCCGCATCTGCTACCGCAGCAACAACAGCGGAGGTATCATCGGGGGGATCAGCAATGGACTGCCGCTTCTCTTCCAAGTGGCCATCCGCCCGCCTGCGTCGATCGCCCAGCCACAGCAAACCATCAATATGGCAACCGGCCAGCCGGATCTTTTGGCAGTGCGTGGACGCCATGATCCCTGCATTGTCCCACGGGTTGTACCCGTCATTGAAGCTGCTGCTGCCCTGTTCGCACTTGATGTGCTATTGGATGAAGGGGTGCTGTCTCATGATTGAACCTGGCCAGCCCAGACTTCTGTTGCTCAATGGTCCGAATTTGAACATGCTTGGCCGACGGGACCCCGGTCATTATGGCACATTTACTTTAGCTGATGCTGAGCAGCTGGCCCGTGATGCCGCGGCTGAAGCCGGCTTTACCCTTGACTGTTATCAGACCAACCATGAAGGGGATATGCTGGAAAAGATACACGCAGCTATGGATCACTACCGTGGGCTTCTGATCAATGCCGGCGCCTGGACCCACACCAGCTATGCTTTGCGTGATGCCCTGGAATTGACCAGGCTGCCGGTTATGGAAATCCACATATCAGATGTGCAGCACCGCGAAGCGTTCCGGCGCGTCTCGGTGATTGAAGATGTCTGCATGGGAAAAACAGCTGGCCTGGGTCTGGATAGTTATCGAGTCGCGACAGAAAAAATGTGTGCATACCTGAGGAGCCTGGAATATGGAAGATAAAAAACAAACTGTTGAGAATGGATCTGCCGACATCGCCAGTCTGCGCCTGAAGATCGATGAACTGGACCGGGATCTAATTCGGCTTTTCAATGAGCGGATGGCCGTTGCAGGCCAGGTAGCCGCGGCCAAAGCGAAAAGCGGCGCCCCGGTTTTTGTTCCGGAACGGGAAGAAGACAACATCAGGCGTGCTTTGCAGCAGGTCGAGCCACGGCATGCCCGCCGGGCGAGCGGTTTTCACAGAACACTCATGCGCTTGTCCCGCAATGTGCAATATGAAGCATTATGCACGGCAGGCGCGGATTTTCCCCAGGGCCGGCTTTTGCGTTCAACCAGCCCGTCATGGCCTGTGGCTCATCGCGTTGTGATCCAGGGTGCAGCTGGTTCCTGGTCTGAGCAGGCCGCACGTGTTTTATGCTCCGACAGTCAGATTGAACAGACAGTGACTTTCCGCGAAGCCTGTGAGCGGGTCCGGTCCGGTCAGGCTGACGCGGCCGTACTGCCACTGGAAAACAGCACGGCCGGTACGGTGGATGATGTCTATAGCCTGCTGCAAAAAGACAGCCTTTACATCTGGCGTTCGCTCGCCCTGCCGATCCAGCATCAACTGCTGACGCGTCCGGAGGCTACACCGGAAAAAATCCACACGGTTGTTTCACATCCGCAGGCACTTGCCCAGTGTTCTGATTATATAGCCGCTCAAGGCTGGTCGGTCAGAGAGACCCTTAACACGGCTTTTGCCGCAAAACAGGTTGCCGGGCAACAAGATCCCGGCCTGGCTGCGATTGCCTCCGTGCAGGCGGCGGAAGCCTGTTCTCTTGTTGTACAGCCTGTTGACATCAACAATACCCGGCGCAACCAGACCCGCTTTATTTTGGTCGGTAAAACTTTTAGGGTCACTCCCGATGCCAGCCGGATCAGCCTGATCATCAAACTACCCCACACCATCGGCGCGTTGGCTGCAACTTTGGCAGTCTTCAGCGACAACGGCCTCAACCTGAGCAAGATTCAATCGCGGCCTGATCTGGAAAATCCCTGGACCTACCTTTTTTACCTGGATTTCGAATGTGAGCGCCAGGCTTTGCCTCAGGCGGTCACCGCTCTGTATCAGTTGGCCTGTGAAATGCCTTATTTGCGGCTGCTGGGCTGGTATGGTGAAATAAGCCCGTCAGTTGCATGTGAAGGAGAAAAGCAGCCATGATTCAGCTCAGGAAAGTCAGCAAACAGTTTGGTGCCCGCGTCAAGGCCGTCGACGCGATTGACTTGTCGGTCAGACGCGGTGAGATCTTTGGGTTTTTGGGTCCGAACGGGGCCGGAAAGACCACAACCATCAAAATGATAACAGGCATTCTGTCCCCAGACGAGGGTGACATCGCCGTAAACGGTTATGACATGCGCGCTGAGCCACTGCAGGCAAAAAGGTCATTTGGCTTTGTACCTGATGACCCTAATGTTTTTCCGCGGCTGAAGGCGATCGAATACCTGCGCTTTATGGGCGATATCTATGCGGTACCGGCAAATGAACGAAAAGAGAGGATCGCACAGCTGGCCGGGAGACTGGGTCTGGATGAAGCGTTGACTGAACGGATACAAAGTTATTCTCACGGCATGCGCCAGAAGCTGATGATCATGGGTGCCTTGCTGCATGATCCGGATCTGTGGATTCTGGACGAACCCATGACCGGCCTTGATCCGCGTTCATCCTTTGTCCTCAAGGAAATGATGAGACAACAGGCTGACCGCGGCAAAACAGTCTTTTTCTCCACCCATGTGCTGGATGTGGCTGAAAAAATCTGTGATCGGGTCGCTGTCATTGACCGCGGGCGTATCCTTTTCTGCGGCTCCATCACAGAAATGAAGCATCAATTCCGCAAAGAGGGTTCACTGGAGTCCATGTTTCTCGACCTGGTTGAACAAGTGGAAACGGCAGGTGAACACGTTTGAAAAATCTGTTTCTGCTGGCGTCCGTTTTATTCAGGAGCAGTGGTCTGCTCAGCCTGGGCAGTGACAGCAGCAACCGGAAAAAGAGAAACCAGCTTGGCAGTGTACTCTTGTTTTTTTTCGTTGGCATTTATATGGCCGGCATGATGGTGACCAGTTCGCTGGTCCTTTATGATCTGCTGTTACCAGCCAGCCTGCAGAGCCTGATCGTCAGTATGTACCTCAGTGCCGGGACTCTGCTTGTCTTCTTTTTCGGCATGCTGTATGTCATCAGCATTTTTTATTATGCCGGTGATGTCGAACGGCTGTTGCCGTTGCCGCTGAAAGCCGGGCAGATCATCGGCGCGAAACTGATGGTGACTGCGGCCTGGATTTATCTGTACCTGATCCTGCTGATCCTGCCACCTTTACTCGTTTATGGTGTGCGCGAGCAGCTAGGCGTATCCTTTTACCTGATGCTTGGCCTGGTCATGATCCTGTTACCCGTGGTACCGCTTAGCCTGGCTTCAGTTCTGGTCTTGTTGCTGCTGCGCTTTACGCCGCTGGCCCGTAATAAAGATCGCTTTAACCTGATATCCGGATTGCTGGCCATGCTGATTGCCCTGGCTTTTGTTTTTGGTGCCCAATCCATGGCATCTTTCAATGAAACAGATCTGGCGGATGTGATCCGTTCCGGTTCAGAAGCGATAAGTCGTCTGTCGGCGGCTGCCTTTCCGGGCACCGGCCTGTCTGTGGCAATTCTGACCTCTGAGCATCTGGCCGACCAGTTCATAAAGACGGGGTTGCTTGTTTTGATCTGCCTTGCCGCTCTGGTCATAACGCTGTTCGCAGCACACCTGCTCTATTTCCCCGGAGTGGTTGGCATGAGCGGTTCGGGCGGTCAGCGTAGCCGCCTCAGTTCTGAACAGCTGCAAAAAGCCGGGTATGTCGGCTCTGCGTTCTGGTCATACTGGCGCAAAGACCTTCGCGTTCTCGTGAGGACGCCGATTTTCTTTATGAACAATGTTATGATGAATTTTCTTTGGCCGGTCTTTTTCATCCTGCCGTTTCTCAGTGGCTCATCCAGCACCTCTATGTCGGAATTACTCGCTTTGACCAGGCAGCGTCTGACTGATCCATCCGGCAACGGCGTGTCGATCGCTGCCGCCGCTTATTTCGCTCTTGTCTGTTTTATCAGTGGCAGCAACGGCATCGCTTCCAGTGCCTTGTCCCGGGAAGGCCGTGTTTTCTATATCATGAAAATGGTACCGGTATCCTGGAAAAAGCAGATATTTGCCAAGATTGGTGTAGGCGTTTTTTTTAGCCTGTGCGGCGCTGTCCTGCCCCTCTTGCTTGTTCTTCCCTTGTTGCGTCCGCCTCTAGACCTGACGCTGCTCCTGATTGCCATTTTACCGGGCGCGGTACTCCTGCCAAATATAGGCGGTGTATTCTTTGAGCTTTACTGGCCGAAACTCAACTGGGATAACGAACAAAAGGCAGTCAAGCAGAACCTGAATGTTTTATACGGCCTGTTTTTGTCGCTCTTGACTGCGGCTATGTTTGGTACGCCTGTTTTTTTGTTTTCCTTTACCAAACTGCAGACCTGGCTGCTGCTTGGCCCCGGTTCTGTTTTGCTTGCCTTAGGTGCGGCGCGGCTGCTCGTTTCCATGCTGCCCAAACGCATACACGCTCTTGAACCTTGATCTGGCTTTTCATTTGCATCATGTCTGCTTGGCAAGGCTGCCGACTCTTGCTATAATAGCCTGATGTAAGATCAACCGGAAAAACGCCGGTCTGTGTGAACGGACCGGCTCCAAATAGAGGAGGTTAGCTATGGCCGAGCAGGATTTTCTGGCCCAGATCCGTCAGGCAGAAAAAGAGGCTGCCGACAGCATTACTGCGGCACGCGAAAAAGCTCGTCAGAACATCCAGGATGCCCGCAACAAAGCGGCTGAATGCTTAAGCGAAGCTTATGCGGCAGCCCAGCATATCCAGCAGGATCTGATCAATAAGGCGGAACAGCAAGCTGATATGATCCGTACTGACGCTGAAGAAAAGGCTGGTCTGGCTACCAGCAGGATGGTCAGTGATACGGAAAGCAAAGTTGAGCAGGCAGCCCGTCTGGTTGCGGAAAGGATTGTGAGCGACCGTGGCAATCGTTAAAATGGATAAAGTGACGGTTGTCGGCCTGCACGAACAACGAGACGACATCATCGACACCTTAATGCGGCTGGGTGCTGTTGAACTGATCAGCCAGGATCGTGAGACGGATACCTCTGACGATGAAAAACAGCAGTCAGGGCAGTTGATCGCACTGGATCAGCCGATCGACGAAAAAGATGATCTGACCCAGGCGCGTCAGAAAGCGGAACAGAGCGCTGTCAACCTCCTGACACGGCTGGAAATGGCGATTGAAACCTCAGATCGGCTGTGCCCGGTCAAAAAGAAGATGTTTTCCGGCCGGCGGTCAGTTGATTCAACGACTTTAATGCGCATTGCTGATCGGGAAGAAGCGTTGTTGGATGTTGTAGGCCGGCTGGAACAGAACAACACCCGGTTGACTGAGCACAGAATGCAGATTGGCAGGTTGCAGGCCCGCCGTGAACTGCTCTTGCCATGGCGTACGCTTGACCTTGATCTGTCCAGTCCCGGTACAACTCATGTTCAGATGTATCTAGGCACCTTTGATACACCGGATCAGGTCACGCTGGCGGAAACGCAATTGCGTGCAGAGGTTCCGGAAAGCATGATTTCAGTTTTGGCTGAGGATGAAGGCGGCCTGCGCTGTGCGGTGGCCACACTCCGTTCAAGGGCGGACCTGGTCCGTTCATTGCTGCGCAGGGTCGGCTTTAACGCTCTTCCGGATATAGAAACAGCAGGGACAGCGGCAGAACAGCTCGGACACCTTGACAGGGATCTGCAGCGAACACAACTGGAGATCACAGAACTTGAAAAAGAAAACATGGAGTTGGCACAATACGGCCCGGACCTGGAACTGCTGCATGATTTTCTTATGATCCGGCACGATCGGCTGAAAGCGTCTTCATCTCTGGAAACAAGCCAGCACACTTTCTGGCTGCAGGGCTGGGTACCCTCCCACCTGGTTCATTCTGTTGAAAAGGGCCTGCAGAGCCGATATCTTGTCGCCGTCAGTCACCAGAGAGCGACCCGGGACGATGACTATCCGATCTTGTTTCGCAACAACCGGCTGGTCAAACCCTATGAAGTCATCGTGGAAATGTTCAGCGCCCCGTCTACACGCGAGAAAGACCCGACACCGTTGATGGCTCCTTTTTTCTTTTTTTTCTTCGGTATGATGCTCAGCGATATCGGCTATGGGCTCCTGCTGTCCGGTCTGTGTGCGCTGCTTATCTTTAAAGTCAAGAGTCAAGGGGAGATGGGCCGCATGGCGCGCATGCTTTTCCTTTGCGGCATTTCATCGATCATCTGGGGCATTATATTCGGCAGTTTCTTCGGCGATATGATCGCCGTTCTCTCACAGCAGCGCCTGATACTGAAGCCGCTCTGGTTCAATCCGATGGATGATGCCACCCTCTTGATGGTCTGGAGCATGATTTTTGGAGTGGTCCACCTCTTTGCAGGTATGGGCGCGAAAGCCTACCTTTTGTTTTTAACCGGCCGGGCCAAGGATGCGATTCTGGATATCTTTCCCTGGTATTTGATCATCATCGGTGCCGGCCTGACCCTGGGGCGCATCGCCGCGCCTGCCGGCCAGGTTATGGCGATCACAGGCGTTGCTGTCCTGATTCTCTTTGGCGGCCGGGATGCGAAAAATCCTCTGATGCGGTTTTTAAAAGGGTTGCTGTCGCTGTATGATATCACCGGCTACATTAGCGATATCCTCTCCTACACACGTATCCTCGCGCTGGTTCTGGCAACCAGCGTTATCGCCATGGTTGTCAACTTGCTGGGCTTTCTCGGCGGCCCCAGTATCACAGGTTTTTTCTTTTACATTGTGGTCGCGGTGGCAGGCCATGGCCTCAACCTGGCCTTGTCCAGCCTCTCGGCCTATGTCCATACCAGCCGTTTGCAGTATGTTGAGTTTTTCAGCAAATTCTATGAAGGTGGCGGCCGTATCTGGCGCCCGCTGACGATCAAAACCCGTTACGTGGATCTGGTTCGTTCATCAACGGACCAAGAGGCGCGACAGGGTTCATGATACAAAGTAAATCAATGGTCCTGAAGAGACCGGGAGGAAAACGACATGATTTTTCTTGAAAATTTGGGTGTGATACTGACTCTGCTGGCTGGTGCGATCGCCGCATTGCTGCCGGGCATTGGCTCTGCAAAAGCTGTTGGCCACGTCGGAGAGATGGCGACAGGTGTCCTGACCGAAGACCCCAACAAATTCGGCAAGCTCCTGATTCTGCAGGCTTTACCCGGTACGCAGGGTATATATGGCCTTTTAACCTGGTTTATGGTGGTCTTTCAGTCCGGTCTTTTGACCGGTCAGCCGGATATCAGCTGGCAGAACGGCCTGTCTTTTGTTATGGCGGTGCTACCCATTACCATCGTCGGCTATTTCTCCGCCATCTACCAAGGTCGTGTTTCCGCCGGTGGCGTCGCCCTGGTGGCCAAACGGCCGGAAGAGCAATCCAAAGCCCTGGTCATGGCTGCCATGGTTGAGACATACGCCATTCTGGCCTTACTGGCCTCAGTCTTGTCCATCTTCCGTATCTCCTGATGCGGCAGGACAGACAAGGGATCGATGGACCACAACACTGTGGCCGCAACACCCGGTTAAATGATCGGAGAGGAGCAGTACATTGGACGGTTTAGAAGCCATTGAAAAAAGAATCCAGGCCGACGCCCGTGAAGCTGCTGCCGAGATTTTGCGCCAGTCTGACAAGACGGCCGCCGAAATCCTGGCTGAACAGGAAGCAACATGCCAGCAGATTCTTGAGCAAGCGCGAACGCAAGGTGAAAGTCAGGCTGATGCCATTGTCAGCCGGGCACGCAGCCTTACTGGTCTTGATCAGCGAAAAGCATTGCTTGGTTCCCGCCAAAAGCTCATTGAGCAGGCATTGAGGCGCGCACTGGATCTGCTTTGCGCCATGCCGGCGGATGATAAAGCACGATTTTATAGAAAACTTATCATCAGAGCAGGCTTGAGTGAAGGCATGGTCATCCTGGCGGAGGCTGACCTTGATCTGGGTCCTGCGCTTCTGTCCGGCGGGCCAGCCGGTTTGAAACTTGCCGAGAAACCGGGTTCATTTGCCGGTGGACTGGTGATCAGGCAAGGCCTTATTGAAGAAAACCTCACTTTCGAAACCCTGTTGAAAAACAATCATGCGCAGTGGGTCAGTTTGGCTGCCTCCGTGCTTTTTGGCCATGAGAACCATCAGGACACAGGCAGGGCTTCATCATGATGTCAAGCGCTTTACAGGAAAGAACAGCCAGCCGTGGCAAACAAAAATCCGGAACAACGGCTCCAGGCGATTACGCATATATCAGCGGCTTGACTAAGGCCCTGGAACTGAGATTGCTTGACCAGGCTCGCATGAACAGGTTGCTTGAAGCTGAAGACGCGGATGACATCAGCCGTATTTTACTGGAAAGCGCTTATCCGCCCGGATCAAACCCTGAGGACATGCTGCGGGATGAGGCCACAAACCTCTTCATCTGGTTGCGAAAACATATGCCGGATGATTCTTACGTGGATGCTTTACTGACGTTTCATGACGGCCACAACCTCAAACTTGTTTTGAAAAAACTTCTGATGATCTGGGTCGCCGCCAAAGACGATCAAACCCTTGCAGAACAGACGATGCTCCGCGATCAAAGTGCGCCCCAAGCCGGCGAAGAGAATGGGTTTGACAGTCTACCGGACTTCGGCGCAGCCGATGGGATCCCTCCTCCCGGCGAGATCCTGCCGCTGGTTCAGATGCCGGCCCAGGTTGAACCCGCACGCCTGTATCATCTGGTGGCTGAACACCGCTTGCCAGAATTGCCTGACTGGATCGGCCAGACGGCCTCAGAAGCCATCCGACACTATATGCATCGATATGACCTTGGCGAAATAGATTTATTCATCGATCAGAGAACTTGGCAACAGGCGCATAAACTGGCCGGTCTGACAGAAAATGAATTTTTCCAGAACTGGCTGCGGTGCCGCACTGACCTGGTCAATCTCGACCTGTTATTACGGACACGTCTGTTACGCAGTGGTCAGCGTACGCTGGAGCGTGCTTTGATCTCCGGTGGCCGGATCAGCGCGCAGGAAGTGCAGTTACTGTATTCAGAATCCGAAGAGGCTGTCAAAGCTTTTTATGCCAATACACCTTATGCGGAGCTGGCTGATCTCGGCCGGCAGTACAGCAAGCCGGGCCAGGCAGCCCGTTTTGGCCGTGTGGTTGACAATCTCCTGATGGATCAGCTGCGAACAGCCCGTTGGGTGGTCAGTGGACCTGAAGTGCCCCTGGCCTGGGTTCTGGCCAGGCTGGCCGAAATAAAGAATATACGCATTATCCTGACTTGTCTGCGCAATGGATTGCCCCGTTCGATGGCACAGGATCTCATCCGCGATGGATATTTGCTGTGGAGGTGATGGGCGATGTATCAGGTTGCCGTAGTGGGAGACCATGACAGTATCATGGGTTATCGTGCCTTGGGCATGACGGTTGTTGCTGTCGACAACGCAGCCGATGCCATGCCGCATATCGAACGGCTTGTTGACGATCACTATGCCGTCATTTTTTTGACCGAAGCGGTTGCCGAGGCCAATACCGCCTATTTAAAGCAATTGCGTGAACGGCGGCTGCCGGCGGTCATTCCGATTCCGTCTTTACACGGATCATCTGGATTTGGCCTCAAGCAGGTTCGGGATTCTGTCCGACGCGCCGTTGGCATCGACCTCTCGTCACAGGCTGAGGAAACTGATCAGGAAGCATAAACGGCCACTGGCCAGCAGAGTATAGATTGAGGAGTCTGTTCATGAAAAAGAAGAGTCAGGGAAAAATTATCAAAGTGTCCGGTCCGCTGGTTGTGGCTGAGGGGATGCGTGATGCCGATCTTTTTGACGTCGTTCGGGTATCAGAAAAAAACCTGATTGGCGAGATCATCGAGATGCATGGCGACCGGGCATCCATTCAAGTTTATGAGGAAACGGCTGGTCTGGGACCCGGGGAGATTGTGGTGTCGGAAGGTGCCCCTCTGTCGGTTGAACTTGGTCCAGGATTAATCGGCGGAATCTTTGACGGCATTCAGCGTCCTTTGGATCGTCTGGTGGAAATGGTCGGGAACAATATCGCCCGGGGTGTTTCAGCTGCAGCGATCGATCGTGAAAAAAAATGGCATTTTCAGGCTGCCGTTGCTGACGGTCAGGCATGTGTTGCCGGAGACATCGTTGGTACAGTCAGGGAAACAGCGCTGGTTGAGCATCGCGTCATGGTGCCGCCCGGCGTTTCCGGCATGGTCACATCGATTCGCTCCGGACTGATGACTGTAACCGAACCCGTTTGCCAGCTGCGTCAGGCTGACGGATCACTGATACCGCTCACCATGCTGCAGCGGTGGCCTGTCCGGCGAGGCCGCCCCTACAAAGTCAAACTGGCACCTGATCAGCCTCTGACCACCGGACAGCGCTGTGTTGACACCTTTTTCCCTGTTGCCCGCGGCGGTACCGCGACCATACCGGGTCCGTTCGGCAGCGGTAAAACCGTTGTCCAACACCAGCTTGCCAAATGGGCCGATGCGGATATCGTGGTTTATATTGGCTGCGGTGAGCGTGGCAATGAGATGACAGACGTGCTGATGGAATTCCCTGAGATTGTTGATCCTCGTTCCGGTGAGTCCCTGATGAAAAGGACGATCCTGATCGCCAATACGTCCGATATGCCCGTTGCTGCCCGTGAAGCATCAATTTACACAGGGATCACGATTGCTGAATACTACCGTGACATGGGCTACTCTGTATCGATCATGGCTGACTCGACGTCGCGTTGGGCCGAGGCGCTGCGTGAAATGTCCGGGCGTCTCGAGGAAATGCCCGGTGAAGAAGGCTATCCGGCCTACCTAAGCTCCCGCCTGGCCGGCTTTTATGAGCGGGCAGGGTCCGTTCGCTGTCTCGGCCAGGATGACCGCATCGGTGTGCTGACCGCTATCGGGGCCGTTTCGCCGCCAGGCGGCGACCTTTCTGATCCTGTCGCCCAGGCAACCCTGCGAATTGTTAAAGTTTTCTGGGGCCTTGATTCCGCGCTGGCCTACAAACGCCATTTCCCGGCGATCAACTGGCTGAATAGCTACTCACTTTATGTGGATCGGATTGACGACTGGAAAAAAGATCAGATTGCCCCGGACTGGCCGACACTGCGTAATGACGCGATGCGGCTGCTTCAGGAAGAAGCGGAGCTGGAGGAGATTGTCCGGCTGGTCGGACAGGATTCACTTTCCGCTGCAGACCGGCTTAAACTGGAAGCGTCACGTTCATTGCGCGAAGACTACTTGATGCAGGACTCCTTTGAAGATGTTGACACCTATACCTCTTCCAGGAAACAGTATCTCATGCTCCGACTGATCATGCAGTACTACTATCAGGCGAACAAGGCCATAGATGACAACACTTCATTTCGGGAAATCAGCCGCCTGCCAGTCCGCTATGAACTGGCTCGCCTGAAAATGATCGCCGAAGAAGATTTTGAAGTGCAGGCCGAGGAAATCGCCAGACATATCGAAGAACAGATTCAATCCGTCCAGTCCCGGGAGGTGCAATGACATGCCCAGAGAATATCGAACCATAGAAGAAGTGGCCGGTCCGCTAATGCTGGTCCAGCATGTTACCGGGGTCAAATATGACGAATTGGGCGAAATTGAATTGCCAGATGGTGAGGTCAGACGTTGCAAGGTCCTGGAGGTCAATGGCAGCGATGCCCTGGTCCAGCTTTTTGACAGCGCGATCGGTATCAATGCGCAGGACAGCAAAGTTCGCTTTTTAGGAAAAGGTCTGGAATTGGCTGTTTCGCCAGACATTCTCGGCCGCGTCTTCACCGGCATGGGCCGTCCGGCCGATGATGGGCCGGAGCTCATTCCAGAACGAATGATGGATATCAACGGACAACCGATGAATCCTGCAGCAAGGGCCTATCCTAACGAATTCATTCAGACAGGCGTCTCAGCCATTGATGGATTGAACACCCTGGTCCGCGGACAAAAACTGCCGATCTTCTCCGCATCCGGCCTGCCACACGCAGCACTTGCAGCTCAGATTGCCCGGCAAGCCCGCGTTCGTGATCAGTCCAGCAAATTTGCGGTGGTTTTTGCCGCTATGGGCATCACCTTCGAAGAAGCTGATTTCTTCATCAGCGACTTCCGTCGTACCGGTGCGATTGATCGCGCTGTCCTCTTCATAAATCTGGCCAATGACCCGGCCATTGAGCGAATTGCCACACCGCGCATGGCCTTGACAGCAGCAGAATACCTTGCTTTTGGCTTGGATATGCATGTCCTGGTCATCATGACCGATATCACCTATTATGCTGAAGCACTGCGTGAGGTTTCCGCTGCCCGTAAAGAAGTGCCGGGCCGGCGCGGCTATCCGGGATACCTTTATACTGACCTGGCCACGATGTATGAACGTGCCGGTCGACAGAAAGGTAAAGACGGGTCCATCACCTTGATGCCGATTCTGACTATGCCTGACGATGACAAGACCCATCCCATTCCTGACCTGACCGGTTACATAACAGAAGGTCAGATCATTCTCAGTCGTGAACTTTTCAAGAAAGGTGTCCGGCCGCCAATCGATGTTTTGCCTTCTCTTTCCCGTCTGAAAGACAAGGGAATTGGTCAGGGAAAAACCCGTGCAGATCACGCGAACACCATGAATCAGCTGTTTTCAGCCTACTCGCGCGGGAAAGACGCCAAAGAGCTGCAGATCATCCTTGGTGAAGATGCCTTATCTGAGGTTGACCGCATTTACGCCAGCTTCGCCGATGCATTTGAGGCGGAATATGTCTCACAGGGTTTTGCATCAGAGCGATCCATCGATGATACGCTGCGTATCGGCTGGAAGCTGCTTTCAATGCTACCAAAGACCGAGCTCAAGCGTATTCGTGAGTCCTTTATCGAGCAATATTACGGGAAGGACTGAGTATCATGGCACGCAGGCAAGTCAATCCCAACCGCATGGAGCTGCTGAAACTGAAACGGCAGCTGATCACCGCGCGACGCGGACACAAACTGCTTAAAGATAAAAGAGATGAGCTGATGCGCCAGTTCCTTGACTTGATCCGTCAGAACCAGTCTTTGCGCCAGCAAGTCGAAGCATTGCTGGCTGATGCTTCAAAGCAGATGCTGCTGGCGCGTGCTGTCATGCAGCCGGAGGTTCTGGAAACAGCATTGCTGGCAGGACGTGATTCTCTGAGCCTTTCAGTTGACACACGCAACATTACCAGCGTTAATGTACCTGTTTTCGCCGCACCCTTTGAAATGAGCGGAACCCTGGAGAATCTGCCCTATGGTCTTGCTTCGACAGCCGGGGAGCTGGATCAGGCGGTGACTGCGCTGAATAAAGCGCTACCGGTCATGATCAAGCTGGCGGAGATTGAAAAGTCCGCACAGTTGCTGGCTGATGAAATCGAAAAAACCAGACGGAGGGTGAATTCGTTGGAATACGTCCTCATCCCGGAGCTGCAGGATTCCATTCGTTCCATCAGCATGAAGATGGACGAAAACGAGCGGGGCAACCTGACCCGTCTGATGAAGGTCAAAGACATGATAGTAGCTCAGGCTCTTGAACAAGCCCGCAAGAAGGAAAATCTCGCGAGCGTGCAGTCCTGACAAGGGATACCATATACTTTCAAGGAAAACGACTCAAAACAGCGTCTGTTAACCAGGATTGGTCAGGCGCTGTTTATCCGGGTGCCATCGGCCACGCTCAACCTGGCCTGGACACTTGAATCAATCGCATGCGCGACCAGACGGTAAAGATTTCAAAAAAACCCGACAATGCCTGCTGCAATTATTGGTTTGACAAACCAGATCGTGCAGTATATAATGGCATATAATTTGCTGCTTTATCAATTTATCGGTTTATCACAGTAAAGTGACTGAAGGAGAATACCTCATGGGACAATGGCAATTTCATACACCGGATGGCGTCAGTGATCTGCTGCCCAGGGAATGTTCTGCGAAAAGACAGATGGAACAACGACTGCGGCAAGTGTTTCAGTGCCGTGGTTATCAGGAGATTGAGACACCGGGTATTGAATTTTATGACGTATATGCAGCAGGAAGCGGTGCGGTTCCCCAGGAAGGCCTGTTCAAATTTTTTGATCATCAGGGACGTATTCTCTGCTTGCGATATGATGGCACTGTCCCGACCGCAAGGGTGGCTGCAACGCTCTGTCAGACGGATCCGCTGCCACTTCGGCTGTCTTATATCGGAAACATGTACCGCTACAACGAATTTGGCGGAGGCCGGCAGAGGGCTTTTTGCCAGGCTGGTATTGAGTTGCTTGGCAGTGAAAGCCCCGCTGCAGATGCTGAGGTTATCGCGACGGCTATTGCCGGAGCGTTGGCTGTCGGTATCGAGGATCTGCAGGTATCGCTCGGTCAGGTGGCCTTTTTCCATGGGATTCTCGCGGAGTGGGAAATCTCAGGCGAGCTGGCTGAACAGTTGCCTCATCTGATTGACAGCAAACAGCTGGTCGCCATAGAGGAACTGGCTGCACAGTTGGCCTTGCCGGAGAAAGCACGTCGCGTCTTGCTTAAACTGGCTTCAAGCATGATGACAGAAGACGATTTGACGGAACTTGCCGCCCTGGTCAGCCATCCGGTCGCCTTGGCCGCCCTGGATAACTTGCGAGCCGTTCTACATGTCTTGCGCGATTACAACTGCCTGCGCTATATATCGATCGATCTTGGTATGCTGCAGAGCCTTAATTACTACACGGGAATCATTTTTAAGGGATTTACTTACGGCCTTGGCTTCCCGCTTTTCAGCGGCGGACGCTATGATCATCTGGTGCGTTCGTTTGGACGTGACTTGACGGCAACCGGTTTTTCCATGGGTGTCAGCCTGGCCCAGACCGCCTTGCAGCGGCAGGGAAAGGGTCCGGATGATCCAGCAAAACCGATCTGGATAACCTATGAGGAAGGAAAACGTGCAGCCGCTTTGCGTTTGGCTGATGAGCTGCGGCGCTCCGGCAAAGACGTGGTATGCGACTGTGACGCCTATAACCGGGCAGATCCTCCGAAATGTCCGAAGGATCAGCCGATTTTGCTGGTGAAGGAGAATGGCGCAAAAGAATGGATCCAGGAGGTGAATGCTAAATGCAGTATCTAACCATTGCCCTGGCCAAAGGACGGCTGGCTGATCAGGCGGTGGCCCTGCTTGAAGCAGCAGGTACGGATTGCCGTGTTGTAAAGGAAAAAAGCCGGAAACTGATTCTGGAGGATGAACAGGCTGGTTTGCGCTTTATTCTGGCGAAGCCCGCCGATGTGCCGACCTATGTCGATTATGGTGCAGCCGACATCGGCATTGTCGGCAAGGACACGCTGCTGGAAGAAGGCCGTTCTCTCTATGAAGTGCTCAATCTCGGTTTCGGCAGTTGCCGGATGTGTGTTTGCGGACCACAGGAATTGAGCGGCAGGATGGATTATCTGCCCAACAAGCGGGTGGCGACCAAGTATCCTCGTATCGCCCGTGCGTATTTTGAAAGCAAGCGGCGGGAGAGTGTCGAGATCATCCGTCTGAACGGTTCTGTTGAACTGGCTCCTTTGGTCGGTCTTGCAGAAGTGATCGTTGATATTGTGGAAAGCGGCAGAACACTGCAGGAGAATGGCCTTGTTGTTTTGGAAACCATCGCTCAGATCAGCGCGCGCCTGGTCGTTAACCGCGTCAGCATGAAGATGAAGGCGGAAAGAATCAGCAACCTGATCGAAGCCGTCCGCAGTCAATTGAACAATGTGCCGGAGCATTCGGCAGGAAAGGACAATTTATGAACGCAGCCAGTCCATTACGCATCATGGTAACCGGTCGGGAAGAACTGCAGTGGCAGGTGCAGCGGCTGGGGTTGCGTGGCAAGATGAACCTGCAGCCGGTTATTGATACCGTTAACGAGATCCTGCGCCAGGTTCAGGAAAGAGGTGATCAAGCGCTTCTGGAGCTGACCGCCCGCTATGATCACGTATCCTTGTCTGTCGGCCAGATGAGGGTCGGCGAAGATGAAATCAGTGCAGCGCTGGAACAGACAGATCTTTCCCTGCTGGATGCCATGCACGAAGCTGCTGTGCGAATCCGTGCCTTTCACGATGCCCAGCGGCCTCAGGACCTGATTTTGCCTTCCGGGCAGGGCAGCAGCATCAGTCTGCTGAACCGGCCGCTTGATACTGTGGGTGTCTATGTACCGGGCGGACTGGCCCCTTTGCCATCATCCGTGCTGATGAACATCATCCCTGCACGCTCCGCTGGTGTACGCCGTGTTCTGCTTTGCACACCCCCCCGCGGTGACGGCTCGGTTGACCCGTCCATTCTGGCAGCTGCTTCAATAGCCGGCGCAGATGAAATCTACCGGATCGGCGGAGCTCAGGCAATTGCGGCGATGGCCTATGGCACGGCAACGGTTCAGGCCGTCGACAAGATAACCGGTCCAGGCAACATCTATGTCAACACAGCAAAACGGCTTGTGTTCGGTCAGGTTGATATTGATATGTTTGCCGGGCCAAGCGAAATTTTGATCATTGCCGACGCATCTGCCAAGGCCGCTTATGTCGCAGCTGACCTGCTTTCTCAGGCTGAACATGACCCGCTGGCCTCGGCTTTGCTGCTGACCAACAGCCAGGATCTGGCTGAAGCGGTCAGCGCTGAAGTCGCCCTGCGTATCCCTTTGCTGCCGCGAGCGGATATCATCAGGCAATCCCTGACGGACTATGGTGCAGCCCTGGTCTTGCCGGATCTGCAGACAGCTGTTGATTTTGCCAATGAACTGGCACCGGAACACTTGGAGCTGTTGGTTGATGACCCTCAGCGGCTATTGCCGCATATCCGCAATGCGGGGGCCGTGTTTGTTGGGCCTTACAGCCCTGAAGCCCTGGGCGATTATCTTGCCGGCACCAACCATGTTTTGCCCACCAGCGGCACCGCACGCTTTTTTTCACCGTTAAACACGCAGGATTTCATGAAGAAAACAAGTGTGATCCATTACACTGCTTCTGATCTGAAAGCCTGTAGCCAGGCGATCACACGTTTTGCTGAAGCTGAACATCTAAAAGCGCATGCTGAGTCTGTTCGTGTTCGTTTCGCGCAGGATCTACTGGCACAGCGTATGAGCAGCAACATACCTCATGCAGATGAGGACAGCCAGCAAACAGGACAGGGGGATTCGCATGAACAGCAAGGATGACAGTCAGTCAGCCAGACGTTTCTGGAACAGCAAAACCAAGGCGCTGATCCCTTACGTTCCCGGCGAACAGCCGAGAGACAGGATCAGGATCAAGCTTAATACCAATGAAAATCCATATGCCCCAGCCCCGGAAGTCATGTCTGCACTGGCTGAGATCAATTCGGCAGAACTGCGTCTTTATCCTGATCCGGGCAGCCTTGAGCTGCGTCAGGCGATCTCAGCTTATTTCGGCTGTAAAACTGATGAGGTTTTTGTAGGCAATGGATCTGATGAAGTTCTGGCTATGGCATTCCAGGCTTTCTTTGAACCAACAGGGTCTGGTCCGGCAGTACAAGCCATCACCTTTCCGGACGTGACATACAGTTTTTATCCCGTCTATGCAAGATATTACAATCTGAACTGGCGCACCATTCCTCTGGACGAGAATTTTCAGGTGCCGCTGTCGGCCTTCGCCAGCCCCTCAGGGGGTATCATCCTGGCCAATCCCAATGCTCCGACCGGTATCGCTTTATCGCTGGATGCCATTGCCTGGCTGGCAGGGCAAGACCGCAACCGGTTGATTATTGTAGATGAAGCGTATGTGGATTTTGCTGAGGCATCTGCTGTGGCGCTGCTAGGCGAGTACGATAATCTTCTCATTATCCAGACTTTGTCCAAATCAAGGGCTCTGGCGGGGCTGCGCCTTGGCTATGCCCTTGGTGCGCCCGCTTTGATTGAAGCACTTGAACGTGTCCGCGACTCCTTCAATTCCTATACCGTAGACAGACTGGCCCAGACAGCCGGCAAAGCTGCGTTTGAGGCATCTGCCTGGTTTGAGCAGTCGCGCCGGCGCATTATTGCCAGTCGGGAAAAATTGGCGGACGAACTACGTGAACGGCACTTCACTGTACTTCCTTCTTCGGCGAATTTCCTTTTTGTCAGCCCGCCAGGACGCAGTGGCCTCGATTTTTACCAGGGCCTGCGTCAGGCTGGTATCCTGGTACGCCATTTCAAGCAATCCAGAGTTGACGCTTATGTGCGCATCTCGATTGGCACAGAAGATGATATGGACACTTTAGTTCGCGTCATCGATGAGATGCTGTTATAATTATACTGTTTTCTCAAGCGGCAGCAGCGTTGCAGAGGGGGATGCATCCAACATGCGACAAGCAAAAATTGAACGGAAAACCAAGGAGACCTGGATTCAGGTTGAACTCGATCTGGATGGCCGAGGGACAGCCGGGATGACAACCGGCATTGCTTTCCTGGACCATATGTTGACTCTATTGGCCCGCCATGCCCGGATCGATCTGAAGGTCACGGCCCGGGGGGACCTGGATGTCGATGACCACCACACAGTGGAGGACACAGGTATTGTCATCGGGCAGGCCATCAATATGGCGCTGTCGGACAAACGTGGCATCTGCCGGTACGGAGACGCCCGTGTACCGATGGATGAGGCGCTGGCAGATGCGGTGCTCGATTTGTCCGGCCGGTCGTACCTTGTCTTTTCAGCCCGGTTTGACTCAGCCCAAGTCGGAGCATTTTCCACGCAGATGGTTGAGGAGTTCTTTCGCGCAGTGGCTTATAACGCCGGTATAACGCTGCATTTGTCCTGCCCTTACGGCCGCAATGACCATCATAAAATTGAAGCCCTGTTCAAAGCATTTGCCCGTAGCCTGCGCCAAGCCGTTGCTGTTGATCCACAAGCCGCCGATGAGGTTCCGTCCACCAAAGGAACGTTATAAGATAAGGAGTGTCAGATTATGCCTGAAGCCCTCAGATCGGTTGATTTTCTTCCTGTACCACTTTATCTGCGCGGCAAGGTCCGTGATATTTTTGCTCTTGGCGATCAGCTTCTGATCGTTGTAAGTGATCGTATTTCCGCCTTTGATGTTGTCTTCAACGAGTTAGTTCCGCAAAAAGGCGTGGTGCTCAACAGCATTGCAGCCTTCTGGTTTGAAAAAACCCGTCCTATAGTCGCGAACCATGTTTTGTCGACCGATGTGGCAACTTACCCGGAAGGTTTGTCCCGTTATGCCGATCGGCTGGCGGGCCGGTCCATGCTTGTCAAGAAAATCGATATGCTGCCTGCTGAATTCATTGTACGTGGCTATCTGGAAGGCTCGGCACTCAAAGAATACCGGAAAAGCCAGACCGTCGGAAAAATCCCTATGCCGGCAGGCCTGCGGCAGGCTGACCGCCTGCCTGAACCCGTTTTCACCCCTTCGACAAAAGAAGCTGACGGGCATGATATCAACATATCCTTCGCTGAGCTGCAGAACTTGATTGGAAAAGAACTGGCGGAGTCTGTTCGGGAGAAAAGTATCAGCCTCTACAAGGAAGCCTCAGCATATGCTGCCGGAAAAGGAATTATCCTGGCCGACACAAAATTTGAGTTTGGCCTGGACAACGGAGTGCTTACCGTGGCGGATGAACTCTTTACCCCTGATTCGTCCCGCTTTTGGGAGCTTGCTGATTATCAGCCGGGTCGTCCGCAAAAAAGCTTTGACAAACAATATCTGCGCGAATGGCTGGAGAGCCTGGATTGGGATAAAAACCCACCACCACCACCGCTGCCTGATTCAGTAATTGCAGCAACAGCAGCAAAATATCGTGAAGCCTATGAAAGGCTGACAGGTAAAACACTGCCATGATCACCCTGATTGACTACGGCATGGGTAATCTGAACAGTGTAGCCAAGGCACTATCCTATCTGGGGCAGGCTGTTATGATCAGCAGTGACGCAGATCAGGTCAGCAAGGCCGATCGCCTGATCTTGCCTGGTGTCGGGGCGATGGAGTACGCAGTTGCCTCACTGCAGGCAAGGCAGCTGGATGAGGCAATCAAGCAGTACCTTCAGACAGGCCGGCCTTTTCTCGGTATCTGCCTGGGTATGCAGCTGATGTTCGAGCGAAGTGAAGAAGGTCGGTCGGAGGGACTTGGTTTGCTGCCGGGTTATGTCCGGCGTTTCCCTCGTCAGGCCGGACTGAAAGTGCCGCATATTGGATGGAATCAGGTTGCGTGTTCCGGGGATCTCCTGATCCCAGAAAAGACATCCTACTATTTTGTCCATTCGTATTATGTTGTACCTGCGGAAAAGCAGTGTGTGGCGGCAGTTTGCCATCACGGCGTCGATTTTCCCGCTGCCATCAGGACGGATGCGATCCTGTTGACCCAGTTTCATCCGGAAAAAAGCGGGGATGCTGGCATTCAGCTGCTGCAAGGCTGGCTGGAACGACCTTTGCTGTAATCTGATCAAGGAAAGAAAACGGAGGACGAATGAACCATGATCATCTACCCGGCCATAGATCTGCTTGATGGTAAATGTGTGCGCCTCAGCCAGGGACAATACGACAAGGTTACGGTGTATCATGAGCACCCGTTGGAGATGGCACGCTCATTTTGTGCTGCAGGAGCCGACTGGCTGCATGTTGTAGATCTGGAGGCAGCCCGCAGCGGTATACCGGCACATGCTGGTCTGATTGCCCGGATGCAGCGGGAAACAGGTCTCAAAATCCAGACGGGCGGTGGTGTCCGCACGATGGATGCTTTGTCTATTCTCCTGGAACAGCATAACATGGACCGTGTTGTCCTGGGAACAGCTGCGGTCAAAGACCGTGCTTTTACAAAAGCCGCTTTGGCGCGTTACGGACCTCGTATCGCCATAGGCATCGATGTTCTTGACGGACATGTACGTGTTGAGGGATGGACTGAAGACAGTGGTCTGGAAGCGGTTGCTTTCGTTAAGGAAATGGCGGCCCTGGGTGCCCGCACCCTTATTTTTACCGACATCAGCCGCGATGGCATGCTGCGTGGTCCGGCTGTTTCACAGATCCGTCAGCTGGTATCGCTGGAGCTGGCCGACATTATCGCTTCGGGCGGCATCGGCAGCCATGCGGATATAGATGCTGTCCGTTCAAGCGGAGCTGCTGGCGTGATTGTGGGAAAAGCGATCTATGAAGGAAAGGTGGTACTTGAGCAATGTTGGCCAAAAGAATCATTCCCTGCCTCGATGTAAAAGGCGGCCGTGTCGTCAAAGGTGTCAATTTTATTGACATACGTGACGCCGGTGACCCGGTGGAGTCGGCCAAGGCCTACAACAAAGCCGGTGCTGATGAACTCGTTTTTCTGGATATCTCCGCGACGCTGGAAGAGCGGGATACGCTGATTGACGTTGTCAGCCAGGTCGCTGAACAGGTTTTCATCCCTTTCACAGTAGGTGGCGGAATCCGGTCACTGGAAGATATACGCAGAATACTCAAAGCCGGCGCGGATAAAATCTCATTAAACTCTGCTGCAGTCCTGAATCCGGCCCTTGTGCAGGATGCAGCTGCGCGTTTCGGCAGTCAGTGTGTTGTGGTGGCTATTGATGTGCGCTGCACACAGGACGGGACATACGAAGTGGTTATAGCGGGTGGTACGAAATCAACAGGGTTGGAAGCCGTCGACTGGGCTTGCCAGGTTGAAAAACTTGGCGCCGGAGAGATCCTGCTGACCAGCATGGACAAGGATGGTACGAAATCAGGCTACGATCTGCCGATCACCCGCCGTATCGCTGATGCTGTCTCCATACCGGTGATCGCTTCCGGAGGCGCAGGGAACCTACCGGATTTCTATGACGCGCTCACAACAGGCGGGGCAGAGGCTGTTCTTGCCGCAAGCTTGTTTCATTTTGGTGAGATCAGCCTGCCGCAGCTGAAACGTTATCTGGCTTTGCGCGGTGTACCGATTCGCCTGACCGCGGAGTTGGCGCTGGAACAGCAGCACTATGTCCGGCCTTTTGCGCAAGGAACCGTGCTGGATGAACCCCAGGCAGCATCCAACCTCTGGCAAAAACTGAAAAAAGACAGCAACGGTCTGGTCAGTGTGATTACCAGAGAGGCCGGACAAGGGGAGATCCTTATGCAGGCGTTTATCGATGAAACCGCTTTGCAGGCGACACTGGAAAGCGGCCTGATGCATTATTTCAGCCGCAGCCGCAATCGTCTCTGGCTCAAAGGAGAACAGTCCGGTCATTTTCAGCAAGTCAGGCGTCTTCAGGTTGATTGTGACAACGATTGCCTGCTGGCGGATGTAAAGGCATTCGGGCCTTCCTGCCATACCGGTCATACATCCTGTTTTTACAGGACTCTGGAAGATTTGCTGCGGGCAGAAAAATAACCTAAGGCGTTACAGCGGTATACCCATCTCGAGACACGTCCGCAGACGGGCACGGAGACAGGCGTATACGGGATATCATCGCCGGGTCAAAACAAAAATCGGGAGGAAGCATACATGAGTCAGATCGGTCTTATACTGGATGAAGTCTACGGAGTGGTTCTGGACAGACAGGCAAACCCCAAAAGCGGATCTTATACCAATTACCTGCTGGATAAAGGCATTGACAAAATCTGCAAAAAAATCGGTGAAGAAGCTGCTGAGGTTATCATTGCCGCAAAAAATGGCAAAGAAGATGAAGTGACTTATGAGACAGCGGACCTTTTATACCATTTGTGTGTCCTTCTTGTGTCTCAGGGCGTGAGCCTTGATCAAATTGAAGCCGAGTTGCGCAAGAGACGTTAAGCCAGATGGCCTCAACAGGGCGGAACAGCATCAAAAACGCCCACGGCCAAACAAGTAAAACCGGACACCAGGTGAACGGGACATCTCTTAACACGATTTAAGCCCGGCCCTGGCGAAACGGCTGGAGCATTCATCGCAGGCAATCGGTCCAGAAAAAACTGTTTGACAAACAACTGTGTCTGTGATAAAATTCGTTTGCTTGTCCATAAAAGGGTCTTTTTTTTATGTGATGATATCGGAATTGACTCAGGCGGAGGTGACCATCAGATGGCAAAAGCAGGTGTTCGTGACAAAGTGACCTTGTCATGCACAGAGTGCAAACAACGTAATTATGACACAAAGAAGAACAAGAAAAACACGACTGAACGTTTGGAAATGAAGAAATATTGCAGGTTCTGCCGTAAACACACAGAGCACAGGGAAACCAAGTGACTGATTGCCGTGTTACGCGTGCTATCGCCACAAGTGGCGACAGATAAAAGGATGTGTACAACGTGACAAAGAAAGGCACAAAAGAAAAACGTGTGGAGCAGCCATCCGCGGCCAAGAAAAACTTTTTTCATAAAACGGCTGGTTTCTTTGTCAGGACCGGCAAGAAGCTGAAAAATTTCTTTGTCAACCTGAAGGCCGAACTCAAGCGTGTTGTCTGGCCTGATCGACGTCGGCTGATCCAGAGCACGGCAACCGTTCTGGCGATTTGTGTCTTGATCGGGATGATCCTTTTCGTTATCGACACTGTGTTGAGCGGGTCGTTGAACGCGCTGGGTTTCTATTCACCAAAAGTCACGACATCGACCACCATTGTGCCGACGTCAACACCGGCGGTCTCAGAGACGTTGGATGAAACGGATGAAACAGGTGACCTGGAAACCACAGAATCAGAGGCAGATGGATAACCAGGGCTTTCAGCCGACAGGTTATGCTAAGCTTCCTGCGTAAGCAGGTAAAGGAGATATGCGAAAATGGTCGAAGAAACCTCCTCGGATGCCAAGTGGTATGTTGTTCATACCTATTCCGGGTATGAAAACAAGGTCAAGGCGACCTTGGAGCGCATCGTCGAAAACAGGGGAATAGATGATTTCATACAGGAAGTATCTGTTCCCATGGAGGAACAGGTCGAGATAAAAGACGGTAAAAGGAAGGTAACCCAGCGCAAGATCTACCCGGGTTATGTTCTGGTTAAAATGCGTCTTACGGATGAAATCTGGTACATTGTCCGAAATACCAGAGGTGTGACCGGCTTTGTCGGCCCATCCAGTTCAAAACCCACCCCGCTTACCGATGAAGAGCTGATGCTGATGGGTCTTGAATCGGGCTGGGAACCGGTTGTTGATTATGATATCGGCGATTCGGTCAAAGTCATCAACGGTCCTTTGGAAAGCTTTATCGGCACCGTTGAGGAAATCAACCTGGACAAGAAGAAAGTGCGCGTGCTTGTTTCCATGTTTGGCCGTGAAACACCGGTTGAACTGGAATTGACCCAGATCCTGCGCATCTGATTTATGGATGTATTGGTGGCAGATGCCGCACAGACATCTTAGTACCGCTGATCCGCGATTGGGTCATTGACCTTTTCGCTGCAGAATATAATTTTTGGGAGGTGGCCGTAAAATGGCAAAAAAAGTCACGGGGTATGTAAAACTGCAGATTCCCGCAGGCAAAGCCACACCAGCGCCGCCGGTAGGACCAGCCCTTGGTCAGCATGGTGTCAACATTGCCATGTTTGTCAAGGAATTTAATGAAAGAACCGCCAAAGATACCGGACTGATCATTCCGGTTATCATAACGATCTATGCTGATCGTTCGTTTACTTTCATTACAAAAACCCCACCGGTTCCTGTGCTGTTGAAAAAAGCCTGCAACATTGAGAGTGGTTCCGGGCAGCCCAATCGCGATAAAGTCGCGAAAGTGCCGAGATCCGAGGTCCTGAAAATCGCTCAGCTGAAAATGGTCGACACAAACGCGTCGGACATTGAATCCTGTGCCAGGATGGTCGCGGGAACAGCACGCAGCATGGGCATTGTCGTCGTTGACGATTAAGCGCCGGAAGGAGTGAAGGCAGATGAAAAGAGGCAAGCGATACAAGGAAATGGTCAAGTTAATTGACCGTACAATGGCCTATGAACCCGCAGAAGCCATTGATCTTGTGCAAAAAACAGCCAAAGCGAAATTTGATGAAACCGTAGAAATGCACATTCGCCTCGGCGTTGATTCACGTCATGCTGATCAGCAGGTGCGTGGCGCGGTGGTCCTGCCGCATGGTACCGGACGCACCAAGCGCGTCCTGGTTTTCGCGAAAGGGCCCAAGGCTGACGAAGCCAAAGCAGCAGGTGCCGATTTTGTAGGCGCTGAAGACATGGTCGAGAAAATCACCAAGGAAAACTGGTTTGACTATGACGTTGTTGTCGCTACACCAGATATGATGGGTGTTGTTGGCCGTCTGGGTCGAGTTTTGGGACCGAAGGGCTTGATGCCCAATCCGAAATCCGGAACAGTCACCATGGATCTGGCCAAGGCCATCGAAGAGATCAAGGCTGGTAAGATTGAGTATCGTCTGGATAAAAGCAACATCATCCATTGTACGATAGGAAAAGTTTCATTCGGCCAGGACAAGCTGATGGGTAATTTCCGGGTGCTCATGGATGCCATCATCAAAGCTAAGCCGGCTGCGTCAAAGGGCCAGTACCTGCGCAGCGTGGTGATCGTTTCAACCATGGGCCCGGGCATCAAAATAGCTCCAGGACGAATTTAAGTCACATGCGTGTCTGCTCCGCCGGGTAAGCTTGATCGTTTCAGGGATTGACAGGATAAGGCTGGCTCGCTAAAATATGGTCATGCGCCCTAGACAGCAGGAATCCCTATCGGGATGTAAACGTCAGACGTCCTGCCGAGGCTGCGGAATGGTTAGCCGTTTATCACGGTTTAACGATATTTCTGCCCCTCACGTTGAACGGCGTGAGGGGTTTTATTATGATTGAAGGAGGGATTATATGCCCAGTAAAAAGGTGTTGGAAGCGAAAAAGAGCATCGTCAACGCGCTTGCTGCTGATTTTGGCCAGGCACAATCGATTGTTATGGCAGAATATCGTGGCTTGACGGTTGCCGAAGATACTGAAATGCGTGCCAGCTTGCGCAAAGCAGGTGTAACGTATCAGGTCATCAAGAACACATTGTCGGCCAGAGCGATGGAGCAGGTTGGATTGACTGGTCTGGAGGATGTCCTCAAGGGCCCTACAGCCATCGCCTACAGCAAAGACGACATGATTGCCCCGGCTAAACTGCTTAAGGAGTATGCCGGCAAATTTAATCGTCTGAAGATAAAGGGCGGTGTGCTTGAAGGTAAAGCGATCAGCCTGGAAGAGGTTGAGCGTCTGGCCAGCATACCTGGTCAGGATGTTCTATATGGACAGCTGGTCTTTACCTTGCTGTCGCCGATCACCAGTCTGGCTATTGTGTTGAACGCCATCAAAGAAAAAATGGAAGATGGCACGGAATCATCCGTATCGGCTCCGGAAGCTGTAACAGAAGCATAAGGTTTGTAGAATAAGGGAGGATAAAAATATGGCAAGCGAAAAAATCGCAAAATTTATCGAAGAAGTCAAGACACTTTCAGTGATGGAACTGGCAGAATTGGTCAAAGCTCTTGAAGAAGAGTTTGGCGTTTCTGCTGCTGCCATGGCTGTTGCCCCTGCTGCTGGTGGTGCTGCTGCTGCAGTTCAAGAAGAAGAGCAGACAGAATTTACCGTAGTCCTTAAAGCTGCCGGTGCCAGCAAAATCGCTGTCATCAAAGCTGTGCGTGAATTGACCGGTCTTGGCCTTAAAGATGCCAAAGACGTGGTTGACAGCGCGCCGAAGGCGATTAAAGAGAATGTCAGCAAGGAAGACGCTGACGAGGTTGCCAAGAAGCTGACAGAAGCCGGTGCAGAAGTCGAAGTAAAGTAATCTGCAGGCTGATTGACAATAGCTGATCAAACATCCGCACAGCGGGTCATGACAATGAGATAAAACCGGTCCGGCAGTTCTGCCGGACCGGTCATCATGTCTTTAGTCATCCTGTGGACTGAAGGGTGTTATATTGTTATATTCATTATTTCATATGCTTGTCATAATAGGCAAAATCAAGGATGAAACTCGTGCTGCGTCAGTATTCTTTTATGCTGGATGAGTATTATATATAAATATTATGATTGGTAATGACCATATTTTTAAAAAAACGACCTGAGAAAATGCCTTGACAAGTATGCGTCAATACTGGTAGAATCATGAAGCAACTTGAGGAACTTTGAAAGACAACCATACCCCAGAAACGTGGCGGCGTAGCTCAGTTGGCCAGAGCATTCGGTTCATACCCGAA
>LSQX01265466.1_pt1 | contig 38497 bp, 34 predicted proteins | sample 654561 | NCBI WGS metagenome assembly LSQX01 (sample SAMN04489861, study PRJNA283612) | anaerobic digester metagenome | isolation source: 4 biogas reactors fed with cattle manure at either 37C or 55C with and... | place: Denmark: Kongens Lyngby | collected 2014 | reverse complement strand
CGAGGGGCAGCGTTTAAGGCGTCGTTGTGCGCGTAAAGAGGGTCGCCCAGGATCGGGTGGCCTAGGGCGTTAAGGTGTACGCGTAGTTGGTGTGAGCGGCCTGTGTGGGGGCTCAGTTCGACTCTAGTGTGCGATTCATGCGTGGACAGTTTGCGCCAGTAAGTGCGCGCCGTTTTGCCTTGCAGAAAGTCGAGCGTTTGTCTGGGCTTGTTAGGCGGGTCGTAACGCATGGGTAATTCGATTTGACCCTGTCGTGCAGCGAGTTGTCCCCAGCATAGAGCCGTATAAGTGCGCGCAACTAAGCGCTCACGAAACTGTCGCGAAAGTTCGCTATGGGCTGCTGCGTTACGGGCCAGCACCATTAGCCCGGTAGTTTCCCAGTCCAGACGGTGCACAATCAACGCATCGGGGTAGCCATTTTGGTTAAGTCGTTGAATCAGAGAGTCTTTATTGTTTTCTGCGCGTCCCGGCACCGATAATAATAAAGTGGGTTTATTCACCACGAGCAAGTCGTGATCTTGATAAACAATGCTAATCGAGCTTAAGGGCATAAATAAAGGAGCCTCAGCCTGCGCGGAGGCTCAATCAATACTGTTTCATTAGCGATCAGGCAGGGTTACGTTTAACTCCAAGATAGAACAGTTACCCTGATTATCCAAGGCGATCTGAACTTGGTCGTTATCGATATTGACGTATTTACGAATCACTTCAACCAGTTCTCTTTGTAAGGCTGGCAAGTAATCCGGCTCATCGCGTTGCCCGCGTTCATGGGCAACAATGATTTGTAAGCGTTCTTTGGCAACTGAAGCGGTAGTGTTTTTTTTGCGTGAGCGAAAGAAATTAACGATGCTCATTCTTTACCTCCAAACATGCGTTGGAAGAAGTTTTTCTTTTGTACTTCTAAGAACCTGTGCGGTATATCTTTACCCAACAGGCGCTCAACCGCGTCGCTGTATGCTTGGCCCGCATCACTTTCTTCATCAAGGATGACAGGAACACCTTGGTTAGAGGCTTTAAGCACGGCTTGGGACTCAGGAATAACGCCGATCATTTTGATGGAAAGAATATCTTCCACATCGTTAACACTTAGCATCTCGCCTTTTTCAACGCGCTCAGCGCTGTAACGGGTGAGCAGCAAGTGTTCAGTAATAGGCTCGCGGCCGTCTTCAGCACGTTTTGATTTGCTGGACAGTAGACCAAGCATGCGATCAGAGTCGCGCACCGATGACACTTCAGGGTTGGTGACAACTATGGCTTCATCGGCGAGGTACATTGCCAAATGTGCGCCCTTTTCAATACCTGCGGGGGAGTCGCAAATAACATAGTCAAATTGTTCTGCGAGTTCGTTAATGACTTTTTCGACGCCCTCAAGCGTCAATGCGTCTTTATCGCGGGTTTGGCTGGCTGCAAGGATGTAGAGGTTTTCTAAACGTTTATCCTTGATCAGGGCTTGGTTAAGTGAAGCGTCGCCATTAATCACGTTAACAAAATCATATACCACGCGACGTTCACAGCCCATTATTAAGTCTAGGTTGCGCAGGCCTACATCGAAGTCAACAATAACTGTTTTATGACCACGCAGAGCTAGACCGGTACCTATAGCCGCGCTGGTGGTAGTTTTACCAACGCCACCTTTACCCGAAGTTACAACAAGAATTTTAGCCAAAAGAGTCACCTTGAAATCGTGATAAGCAAAAGAGGTTAATAAGGGTTGATTTTACATTGCTTGAATGACCATTTGTTGGTCTTGTAAATAAATTTGTGAAGCAGCGCCCCAGGTTGGAATGCGTCGCAAATCCTCAGCTATTTTATACTGCCCTGCTATGGATACCAGCTCCGCACCTAATTGCTGGCAAAAAATTCGCGCCTGCTCATTGCCATTAACCCCTGCTAAGGCGCGACCCCGCAAAGGGCCGTATACATGGATGTGCCCATCTGCTAAAAGTTCAGCGCCTGCACTAACTGCGGCTAAAACGATAAGGTCAGAGTTTTTGGCATAAATTTGCTGGCCGCTGCGTACCGGGCTATGAATAATTTTTGCTGGGAGTAATCCAGTAGGGGCGGCTGGCGCTTTTGGACTTGCGGCAGGTCGTTCTTTAGCCATGCTTGGTGGTAAAACAGGCAGGTTGATCGCTTGTGCTGCTTGTATATCATGCTCGCGCTCAGCACGAAGCGCCATGATGTGCAGCTGATGTTTTTTAAAAACGTTTAAAACAGCTGGTAAGTCTAGTGCAGTAGCTGGGTCTTGGCGTTTATCGATGGCTAAGATTATGGGTGTTTCATTAAAAAAGTTGGGTGCTTGTGCGATTCTATCAGTAAGCTGTTGGTCCAGTTGCTCCAGCTGATGGCTTATTAATTCGAGGGTAGTGAGGGTGACCATGCTGCCTTTGATTTGAAAAACAGGTGCATGCTCTAAGAAATCTGTTTGATCCATTTTAAATTAAAGTTCGTAAAGTTAAATATGTGCTTACTTATAACCATAAGCATGGCAGTCTGCAAATATTTCCGTAAACTATTTAGGTTTTTAGAATTGGGCGTGCATGAATGAAGGACAGAGGTAAGTTTAAATGGGTGTTTTTGCACCCAAAATATTGGCTGCTATGGCTTGTATTGGGAGTTTTTTGGCTCGTCATTCAACTGCCGTACTTTATTTTGCTGCGCTTAGGGCATGTGCTTGGGTTGCTGATGTATCGTTTTGCTCATGAGCGTCGCCACATAGCTCAACGCAACCTTGAGCTATGTTTTCCGCAGTGGACAGAGCAAGAGCGTACGCGGGTTTTAAAGGAAAATTTTATTTCTTCCGGAATCGCTTTTTTTGAAATGGGCATGAGCTGGTGGTGGTGTCAAAAACGCTTGGCCAAGCTGCTTGTCATTGATGGACTAGAGCATTTACAAGCGGCACAACAGCAGGGGCAGGGTGTTATTTTAATGGCTGCTCACTTTACTACGCTTGAGATTGGCGGGGCCTTGTTGGGGCAGCTGCATACGATTGATGGGATGTATCGAGCGCACAAAAACCTAGTATTTGATTACGTACAGCATCGCGGCCGTGAGCGACATAATAAAGATGCGGTAGCGATCGAGAGAGAGGATGTGCGTACTATGCTAAGACACTTACGCGCTGGGCGAGCCGTGTGGTATGCGCCGGATCAGGATTATGGTTTTAAGCAGAGTGTATTTGTGCCACTATTTGATGTGCCTGCTGCCACAGTAACTGCAACCAGTAAGTTTGCTCAGCTTGGCCGAGCTGTTGTCATCCCTATGAGTCAGACACGACTTGCCAATGGCAAGGGATACCAGATGAAAATTGAACCAGCTTGGCAGGACTTTCCAGGCGCAAGTGTTGAGGCTGATTGCTTGCGAATTAATCAGTGGCTTGAGCAGGTTATTCAAGCACAGCCTGAGCAGTATTTATGGGCACACAGGCGTTTTAAAACACGACCTAAGGGAGAGGCTAGATTATATTGAATCTAGTAGATGAACAGGCAGTTAGACCATCGGTTATCAACAGGCATACCTCTGACGTCACCGGCTTGATTTTGTCGGGTGGGGGTGCGCGCGCCGCCTATCAGGTAGGTGTGCTCAAAGCGGTTGCAGACTTAGTGCCGCAAAAGACAGAGAACCCTTTTCCAATTGTAGTCGGAACTTCAGCCGGTGCTATAAACGCTGTGAGCTTGGCTTGTGGTGCAATGGATTTTTCACAGGCTGTCGCACGGCTGCAGTATGTTTGGCAGAACTTTACTACGGACAAGGTGTATCGTTGCGACTGGCCTGGCGTGCTGAAACAGTCAAGTAAGTTTGTCTGGCAACATTTGTTTGGTTTCGGCCGAGATATTCCCGTAGCTTTGCTGGATAATTCGCCATTGCGCGGCTTGCTGTTGGAAGAGTTGGATTTCTCAGGCATTAATTTGGCGTTGGCTAGACGCAAGTTGTTGGCGGTCGCGGTAACAGCTTTTTCTTATCACACAGCGCAAGCCACCACATTTTACCAAAGCCGTGCGCATATTGATGCATGGCAGCGTTTCCGTCGTGGTGGGCAGTCCGCTAAGCTGCAAATAGAGCATCTAATGGCCAGCGCTGCTATTCCATTGATCTTTCCACCCGTACGACTCGAGCAAGAATTCTACGGTGACGGTGCGGTGCGACAAGCAGCGCCCATTAGCCCAGCGCTACATTTGGGCGCTAATAAGGTATTAATTATTGGTGTGAATAGCCTCAATAATAGAGCAGAACAGCAGTTGCAATTACGACAACCTAGTCTTGCGCAAATAGGTTCACACCTTCTTAACAGTACCTTTTCGGATAACTTGGAAACGGATTTAGAACTCTTGCAGCGTTTAAATCATTTGGGAGCTATGCTAACGCCTCAACAGCGCGCCTTAGAGCATGGTTTGTCCCCGGTAGAGGCGTTAGTGATTACACCCAGCAAAGTAATAGATGAAATTGCCGTACGCCACAGAAACCAGCTGCCATCGTCATTGCGTGTGTTTTTAAAGGGTTCAGGTGCAACGCGTGCAGCGGGCGGTGGTGTGCTGAGCTATTTGCTGTTTGAGCGTGATTATTGTAATGAGCTCATTGAGCTTGGCTATCAAGATGCTATGAGCAAAAAAACACAACTTATGAGTTTTTTATCACTCGACGGGCACTAAAAAGCCACGCAATTAAGCGTGGCTTTGATTGAGCAGCTACAACTGGATTAACGCTCGTTGCAGGCGAAGGCGGTCAAGGTGAAGGTGGGGATACCTATATCTTGCAGTAGCTCTGAGCCTTGCAGCTCAGGTAGATCAACAATGCCAGCTACTTCATAAACGTTTGCGCCCATTTTACGAATCAGGCGTGCAGCAGCTAAAAAAGTAGCGCCGCTAGCAATAATATCGTCGAGCAGCAACACCTTGTCACCTTCATGCAGGCTGTCTGCATGTACTTCCAGGACGGATTGCTCGTAGTTGGTGTCGTAAGGCTCGCTGAGTACATCGGCAGGCAGTTTTCCTTGCTTCCTAAACAGGATTAAGGGTTTGTTTAGCTCATAGGCAACAACAGCACCCAGCAAAAAACCACGTGCTTCAATCGCGCCAACATGGGTGAAATCACTTTCTACGTAACGCTGTACTAAGCTATCAATGACCATGCGTGTGGCGCGTGGAGATTGAAAAACAGGGGTTATGTCACGAAAGATATTGCCTGGTTTGGGGAAGTCAGGAATGGGTCGAATAAGTGATTTAATAGTGAATTCATCAAAAATCATAGCCGGCTCCAAAGAGGGTGGTATACACAGGTTTAAAGCATAGTTTAATAATACGTATTGCTGCGCTGCAGAATGTATTGAGGCAGTGGGTACTCACGGGTTTGGCTTACTACAAACTATTCGTCGATAGTTCCGCCCGCTAAAGCACAGAGTTCAATAAGGTTCAGAATGTGGATTTCCTTGCCCTCAGCCGACAGCAGGCTACTTTGCTGAAAGCGAGTGAATACGCGCGATACGGTTTCAACCGCTAAGCCAAGATAGTTCCCCATCTCGTTGCGCGACATGGCTAGACGAAATTGATAGGGCGAATAGCCGCGTGAACGAAAACGTGCAGACAGGTTGACTAAGAAAGTGGCGATCCGCTCATCGGCTGTTTTTTTGGAGAGCAGCAGCATCATTTGTTGGTCGTCACGAATTTCACGGCTCATGATGCGCATCAACTGGCGACGAAGCTGTGGGAGTGAGGCACTTAAGTCATCGAGACGGTCAAAAGGAATCTCACAAATAGAGGTGGTTTCTAAGGCTATGGCAGATACGGGATAGTTATCTGTGTCCATGCCGGACAGACCTACAAATTCGCTAGGCAAATGAAAACCGGTAATTTGCTCTTCACCACAATCCGTGATGCTGAACGTTTTTAAACTGCCAGAGCGCACTGCGTACACTGAGTTAAAAGTGTCACCTTGACGGAATAAAAACTCACCTTTTTTTAAAGGTCTGCTTCTTTTCACTATTTCGTCAAGGGCGTTTAGATCGTTGAGATCCATTGAGAGGGGTAAGCAAAGCATTGCTAAGCTACAATCTTTGCAGTGTGCTTGATGTGTACTGCGAACGCTACTCATTTCAGCCATTCCATGATTCCTAAGCTAAAAATTCGATGCCTACGCATCCAAATTACCTTAGCCATATTAAAGCCATCAGTCAGTTAAATATACAAGCTTACTATCTAGCATTTTGTTGTTGTTGTCTACGCCACAGTTAATGATTGCTTAATATAGGCAGGATAGGAGAGAGTTTTCAAGCAGGTAAATGGGATAAGTGCGAACATGGATTCTGGAGCCTTAAACAATCCAAGCTAAAGAATGCGCAACGAGGCAAGGAATTATTTGATTCGGGTATAGAGCGCGTGGTTTGGTATAGCGGAGGAATGTGAGCGGTCAAATAGTTGGCACACGGCATCAACAAGAAAGTACCCGTCGCGGGTCATTTTGATTTGGCTTTCATCTAGGCAGATCAAACCATCTTGATGCATAGCGATAAGGTGGGGCAAAATGTTGCTAAAATAGGTAAAGAAATTGATATCAAATTTACTTTCTAGCTCTGATATTGACAGCAAGTTTTGGTTGGTTAACACATGAATAATGTGGCGGCGAATGAGGTCATCTGTAGAGCAGAGCGTGCCTTGGGCAGCAGGTAGCTGTTTGTTGTTTAGGCTGGTCAAATAGTCCTCATAGCCTTTGCCGTTTTGGTAGTACAGCATCCCCATTTGACTGGTAGCTTCCATGCCAAAGCCCAAAATATCAAAGTCATCGTTGGTGGCGAAACCCTGTAAATTACAAGAAACCAAGCCAGCTTCTTGTGCAGAGATAAGCTCGTCATCGGGCAAAACGAAGCAGTCCAAACCCACATAGTGATAACCCGCCTGATTCAGCTTTGTTATTGCAAGTTCGAGTAATTGCGGCAGAACCTTAATGCAGGCTGCTTGCTGGTGCTTGCTCAGGGTGATGCGTTCGGGCATTAAGGAAATTACTTGATCCAGTTCATGGTCAAATTCTTGCAAGCTTTGTTTGGGCAGGCCGTAAATCATGGCGATACTGATTGAGCCGTAATGCAGGGTGCGGGCTGCTTCGTAGATGGTTTGCAGCTTTTGAAAGTTATAGGGACCCGTATGCACATTAAGGTTGATGCGGTTAAAACCCATATCCCGAACCGCACCCATAGTGGCCCAGTTTACTTCGTAGGGATTGATGTTGATGCTGTAATTAAACAGGTTGTGGCATTCAATAACGAAGTATTGTTGCAGTTTGCGCAAGACTTGTTGCAGCTGCTCTGCGCTAAACTGGGTTGGACGTCCGGTAAAGTGTAAATGCTGTATCGGCATGTTGTTGTGAGACAGTCGCGCCAAAAGCTCAATTTCTTGTTGTAACGCTGTTAAATAGTTAACAGGTATGCTCGGGTCGCTGATGGTTTGCTGCGTAAAGTCTGGGAAGTGAACATAAATTGCTAGCTCGCGTTCTAGTTTGCTGCTCGTGCGTACTGCTGAAAAACGCTCAAAAGCACTAATGGCTTGAGTGAACTGTTTTTTGGTTGGGTACGAGTTATACAAGCCGCCGAAGGTTCGGTAGCTATGGTATAAACGAGAGTCCCAGCAAGCAGCTTTAACCATAAAATAAACACCAGTTAGAAAAAAAGCTTGTTAGGCAAGTATAGGGAGAGCGCTATTTAAGCTTCTTGATTTGTATCAAGCGACAAGTGGCGTTTAAGAGAAATGGTTTTAATGCTCGATTAACCAATGATGGTGAGGGCCGGGGAAGGTCCAGATGCCATAGAGAATAATCATCAAGCCAGCGGCAGAGCGTACTTTGCGCGAACGTAAGAAATGAGTAAGTCGTTCAGCGGCAAAGCCGGAGGCTATAAGTGTTGGCCAGGTACCTAGACCAAAGAATAGCATCAGTAAAGCACTTAAACTGGCATCTCCTTGGCTGGCCGACCATATAACCGTGCTGTAAACCAGGCCACAAGGCAGCCAGCCCCACAGCAAACCTAGGCTAAGTGCGTGGCTGGATTTTTGGATAGGAATATAGCGTTGTGCGATCGGTCGAAGATGACGCCAAAGCACTTGTCCGCCTTGTTCGATCTTGACTAAACCTGACCACCAGTTGGCTAAATAAAGTCCCATGCTAATGAGCAATAGCGCAGCAATAATGCGTAAGGCATCAGCGGCAGGGCTTTGATCAATCGCCCAGCCCGCCAGCCCGAAAATAAACCCTGCTGCGGCGTAACTAATGATGCGGCCTAGGTTATATAAGATTAGGTAGAGCAACTTTTTATGCTGTTGCTCTTTTGGAATGGCTAAGGCAAGAGCGCCCATTAACCCACCGCACATACCTATGCAATGGCCGCCACCGAGCAAACCAATAATGAATGCAGATATGAGTAGCGGGACAACATCAAGCATCGTCTTGTTCTTTAGGGTTTTCTTCGGATAGTTTTTTTACGTGACTGAGTGGGTCGTCAAATAAAATGCTGTGTGCTGGGCTGTCTAGATCATCGTATTGACCGCTATCGACCGCCCAAAAAAAGAAGCGAGCAGCAATTATGACTAAAATAAGCGCTGCTGGAATCATGACATATAACGCTGCCATGTGAAGTACTCCTACTAAGTTTTTTCGGCTACTGCTGTTAAGCGTAGAGCATTGAGTACAACTAATAAGGAACTCACGGACATGCCTAAGGCAGCCCAGCCCGGGGTTACCCAGCCTACTGCAGCAAAAGGAATAATTAGTCCGTTGTAGAGTATAGCCCAAGAAAGGTTCTCAATAATAATGCGACGTGCTTTTTTAGCGATGGCAAAAGCACCCACTAAGCTGCTGAGTCGATTGGACAGTAAAATGGCATCGGCGCTGGTTTTGGCTAAATCTGTAGCGCTGCCCATAGCGATACTGATATCGGCTGCAGCCAGTACAGGCACATCGTTTACACCATCGCCTAGCATGAGAACGCGGTGACCTTGCTGGTGCAGCTGTTCCAGCACCTTGAGCTTGTCATCCGGCGTCAAGCTCCCCCGAGCATCGCTGATCCCCAGTTGCTGTGCAATTTCATGCACCATAGGTGAGCTGTCACCAGAGAGCAATAGGGTTTGCCAGCCCATTGCTCGACAGGCATCGAGTAGCGCAGGGGCGTCTTTACGTAGTTGATCATCCAGAGCAAACCACGCGATAGGGCCTTGCGTATCACCTAGCAGTAGCCATTGACCTTGGGCGGTTGGTGCCGCTGGCGGTGGTGTGTTGCTTAGCTTGCAGACATAATCAGGGCGGCCAATACGCATCAGCTGACCTGCAACGCTGCCTTGTAAGCCTAAACCTGGGCTGCTCGTAACATCTTCTGCGATAAGTTTGCTGTGACCAAAAGCCCGTGCAATAGGGTGTTCAGAGCGGTTTTCTAGCGCAGTAGCCCACTCCATGGCTTGCTCGTGCGTGTAACTTGGAAAACATTCGACCCGCTTAAGTGTGAGGCGACCCTCGGTTAAGGTGCCTGTTTTGTCAAAGATAACGGTATCAATTTGCTTAAAGGTTTCCAGCACATGACCTTTGGTGATCAATAAGCCTAATTTGTGTAAGCTACCTGTCGCGGCAGTTAGGGCAGTCGGTGTGGCTAACGAAAGCGCGCAAGGGCAAGTGGCTACCAGAAGTGAGAGCACCACCCAGAAGGCGCGTGCGGCATCTATCTGCAGCCAAATTATGCCTACGATTGCTGCTATCAATAAGACACTAATTAAAAACCACTGTGCAACCTGATCTGCAAACTCTGCGAACTTGGGTTTCAATGATTGCGCCCGCTCCAAGAGCCGCACAATGGCTGAAAGCCTAGTGTTGTCGCCAAGCGCTTGCACTTGAATAGTCAGAGGGCCTTCAACGTTGAGAGTGCCTGCTGTTACTTGATCGCCGGGTTGGCGTGGTAAGGGTAGGTATTCACCGGTTAGCAAGGACTCATCCACACTTGACTGACCTGATAGAATGACGCCATCAGCAGGGATTAGATGACCGGGCGGCACGATAACCTGCTGCTGTAGTTGTAAATCTTTAAGCAAAATGCGCTCAGATTGCCCATCCTCTTTAAGAATCAAACAGGATGCAGGTAGCAGATTAACCAGCTGTGCCGTGGCGGCTGCGGTGCGTTCTCTGGCTCGCCTTTCTAAGTAGCGACCGGACAGCAAGAAAAATGCAAACATGCCCGAGGCATCAAAATAAAGCTCACCCTGTCCCGTAACCGTTGACCAAATGCCTGCAAAGTAAGCACCTAAAATAGCCAAGGATACGGAAACATCCATGGTTAGGTGGCGGGTTCTAATGTCACGTATAGCCCCGTAAAAGAATTCAGTGCTGCAGTAAAAAATAATAGGGGTGGTGAGCAGCAAGCTGACCCAGCGCAAAACACCATCCATGGCTTCAGAGAGGTCTAGGTTAAACTCAGGCCAAGTTGCCATGGAGGCCATCATGACTTGCATCCATAACAGTCCAGCCAAACCAAGTTTTCTTAATGCAACGCGGTTTTCTTGTGCTATTTGCGTGCTAACGGCATCGGGGTGCCAAGGGTGCGCGGCATAACCTATCTTGCGAATGCTATGCAAAAGGTCGGAAAGCGGTAATTTACTGGAGTCCCACTGCACGTGTAAGCGGTAGTTGCTAAGATTTAATTGACTGCTGTTAACGCCGGGTATGTTGGCTAGATGCTTTTCAATAAGCCAGCCACAGGCGGCACAGGTAATGCCTTCAATGAGAAGCTGCGTACTGCTAAACTCCCCTTCCGAGCGGACAAAGGGCTGTTGGACTTCGGCGCGGTCATAGAGCTTCAGCTCGTCTGGAATGAATCCGGGCAGTTCGTCGGGGTTGGATGAGCGTTCACTGCGATGTTGATAGTAGCTTTCTAAACCGTTTTCTACTATCGCTTGGGCTACTGCTTGGCAGCCAGGGCAACAAAAATCGCGCTCCTCCTGTATGACCACAGCTTTAAAATCCGTATTAGCTGGAACAGGTAAGCCGCAGTGGTAGCAGGGAAGCGGTGCAGTCATTGATTACTTCAGGTTAGAAGCTGGCTGCGAGGTGCAGCCAGCGAGTAGTAGACTTAGTTGAAGCCAAGCTCAATACGCTGACCTGGCTCAATTTTTTCTTCTTCAAAGAGACGCCATTCTTGGCCGTCTGCCTGACCGAGCAATTCAACAAAGCGTTTGCCTAGTACAGGCTCGCCTAGCAAGCCGCGGTAAAGACCATTGGTGTCAACGGGCTGTAACACCACGCGACGGTCTTGCTCTGGTTGAGTGGGCGAGATGATGTTAAGCACCAGTTGCTGTGGCAGGCTCTCACCTTCCAGCTGAAGTTCAGCCTGCTCTAGCTCAAGATTAAGAGTCAGTGTAGCGCGCATGCTAAGTTGTTTAGCCAGTCGCTCGCGCTCCAATGATTTATTAATCCCTTTACCCACATCGTAGTAGTTATCCACTACGATGCTGGGTGGATTATTAATAGCTACGGTCAGCAGGCCTAACCCGAGCACTACAGCTAAGACAAGAATTCCAATGCAAAACCATGCCCAGAATTCTTTGTACCATGGATAAACTTTCTGCTCGAGTTGCATAGTAAGCTCCTTAATTAACGATCTTGTGGCCCAATAAAGGTGGTTTTCGATACGCGGTAAATACTTTCGTCATCGACAGATTTGATGTTGAACTGAACCTTGTTGGGCCCTGAAGCTAGCTTTTCAAAGTCAGCAGATAAAGATACAGGCGTTGAGAATATTTCTCCAGCGGCCACTTCAACCATGTGTTTTCCTTCAAGACGCAGACCTTCAATGCCCGTGGCTTCTATAGCAAAGGTGTGTCCGTGTTGGTCTTTGTTAATCACGCGCAAGAGGTAAACGTTTTCAATTCTGCCGTCAACGTTTTCACGATACGGGATGCGGTCTTTAATTACGTTTAGTTCAACCAGCGTGCGTGTTGCAATGGTGTAGGTGAGTAGGCTTATCATAAACAACAGCACGGCGGCATAGCCGATAAGCCGTGGTCGAAGGAGCTTGGTTTTTGAGCCGGTCAGGTTGTGCTCAGTGGTGTAACTGATTAAGCCTTTTTCGTAGCCCATTTTGCCCATGACTTCATCGCAAACATCAACGCAAGCAGCGCAGCTGATACAGGCGATTTGTAAACCATCACGTATATCGATTCCGGTAGGGCATACGTGTACGCAAAGATTACAGTCGATGCAGTCTCCCAAGCCTTGCGCTTGGTAGTCGGAGCCTTTCTTACGTGGGCCGCGCTTTTCACCACGACCCTCATTGTAAGAGACGATTAGGGTGTCTTTGTCGAACATTACGCTCTGAAAGCGAGAGTAGGGGCACATGTAAATACATACCTGTTCACGCATGAAGCCTGCAGCAAAATAAGTCATAAAGGTGAATGCTGCGACCCAGAAATAAACAACCCCACTGGCTTGTCCGGTAATTAAATTTGAAAATAGTTCGCGGATAGGGCTGAAGTAACCCATGAAGGTAAAGGCAGTGACAAACGCGATTAGAATCCAAAGCGTGTGCTTGGCCGCGCGCCGTAAAAATTTCTCTACAGACATAGGCGCTTTTTCGAGACGCATACGTTTGTTGCGGTCACCTTCGGTAATTTTTTCAACCCACATAAAAATCCAAGTCCAGGTCGTTTGTGGGCAGGCATAACCGCACCAGACACGACCGGCAAACACGGTGATAAAAAAGAGACCAAAGGCACAAATAATTAGCAGCCAAGACAGCAGCATAAAATCTTGTGGCCAAAAAGTGGCACCAAAAACATAGAACTTGCGCTCTGGTAGGTTCCACCACACAGCTTGACGATCACCCCAGTTTAACCAGGCTGTTCCCAAAAAGAGTACAAACAATAAAACACCAAAAGAGATCCGGATTGTACGAAACAGTCCAGTAAAAGACTTGGTGAAGATTTTTGTGCGCTTAGCATACAGCGCGCCAGAATCAGTGGAAGGGGTTACATTTTTTACAGGTATTTGTTCGCTCATTAGGTTGTTCCATGGCAGTTAATGGATTTTTCCAGCTTTAAGCTGGTTAGCCCAAATAGTGCTGGCTGAAGCTATGGTACACTGCTTTAGTCGTAGTTTCGTGAGGTGCGACACTAGGTCACTTTACCAGTTAACAGGATTGTGTGAAGTGGTTGAAAGAATGCGATACGTGCAAAAGCTTCTTTAAACACTGCATTAGTGCTGCTAAAGCTGCTTTGTGCACATCTTAACATTTTACGGATTGTGAATTCTAAGCTTTCTAACCTTTTTGTTTTTGATATGCCTCAAGCTTGCTGTTTAATCTGGAGTAAATTTTCTTAGTGTAATAAAAAAGGGCCAGCGATTGGCTGGCCCTTTAGGTTGCTTGGTGTGAACTATTAGTTGGTTAGTCCATACACATAAGCAGCTAGAATGTGCACCTTCTCTTCGCCTAAGAACTCAGCTTGAGCAGGCATCACACCTGTACGACCGTTACGAACTGTGTTTTCGATTTGCGACAAGCTCGTACCCCAAATCCAACCAGCAGGGCTGGTTAAGTCAGGTGAACCTAGCATCGCCATGCCTTTACCTTCTGGGCCGTGACAGGCTAGACAGGTAGTTGCATAGACTTTCTTGCCGTTTTCCAGATCAGCGCTTGTACCTTCAGGCGCTTTAAGGCCGGCCATCTCGTGGCGCACATAAGCGGAAACGTCTTTAACGCCGTCTTCACCAATGATTGCGCCCCAAGCAGGCATTACACCTGTACGACCGTGCAGGATACTCTTTTGAATAGTCTCTGCATCACCGCCCCAACGCCAGTCTTTGTCAGCTAGGTTTGGAAAGCCAGGGGAACCCTTAGCGTCCGAACCATGACAAATAGCACAATGGTTAGCAAATAAGCGTGAGCCGATATCAATTGCTGCTGGATCTTTAGCAACATCTGCGATGCTCATTGCTTTGTATTTTGCAAAGATTGGACCGTATTTTTCGTCAGCCTTTGCGACTTCGCGTTCCCACTGCTTTGCAGAGGTCCAGCCGTCTTCGTAGCCTGGCAAAATACCCTTGTAGTTACCCATACCTGGGTAAAGGATGAGGTAGCCGACTGCGAATACAACAGTGCCCATGTAAAGTAAGAACCACCAGCGTGGTAACGGGTTGTCATACTCGCGAATGCCGTCCCAGCTGTTTTCCATTGCTTCTTCGGCAATATCAGCACGTTGGCCTTTTGCCGTTGATAGTACTAACCACACTAAACCGATAATGGTCATCGTGGTGAGTAATATAACGTACCAACTCCAGAATGATGTCATTGGTGTGTACTCCTAGATGAGTTTTGGTCATTACGGGTATCAGTCGGTAAGCTTTCTTCGCCGAAGGGCAGCATGGCTGCCTCATCGAAACTTTTTTTACGCTTACTGCTGTATGCCCAGAATACGAGGCACACAAATGCGATAAGAATCATCGCTGTGCCTATACCACGTATTGTACCTATGTCCATTATGATTACCGTTTGTTCTTGATTGCTGTACCTAACACCTGCAGGTAAGCAACAATCGCGTCCATTTCGGTTTTGCCTTTTACAGCTGCTACCGCACCGCTTAAGTCTTCATCGGTGTAAGGAACACCGAGAGTTTTCAGAGCTTTCATTTTAGCAACAGTGTGATTACCGCTTAGCTTGTTTTGTGCAAGCCAGGGGTATGAAGGCATTTTGGACTCAGGTACCACGTTACGTGGATTGAACAAGTGAGCTTTGTGCCAGTCATCAGAGTAGCGGCCGCCAACGCGGTGCAAGTCTGGACCAGTACGCTTTGAACCCCATAGGAATGGGTGATCGTAAACAAACTCGCCTGCTACTGAGTAGTGACCATAACGCTCAGTCTCTGCACGGAATGGACGTACCATCTGTGAGTGACAGCCAACACAACCTTCGCGAATATAAATATCACGACCTTCTAGCTGTAGTGCGGTATAAGGCTTGAGACCCTCTACCGGCTCATTAACTACATCTTGGAAAAGGATGGGTACGATTTGCGTTAAGCCGCCAATGCTGACGACTAAAATCATGAGCAATGCCATTAAGGCAATGTTCTTTTCAACAGTATCGTGCTTAATCATTAGTGAGCTCCTTCAACCGTAAAACGGTTTGCAGCAGCAGCTTCAGCAGGATCCGCGCTGCGGATTGTTTTCCAGACGTTCCAGGCCATTAGCAGCATACCAACGAAGAAGATAGTTCCACCAATTAGGCGTACCACAAAACCTGGATGACTTAACTCAATAGCCTCTTGGAAGGTATAAGTCAGTGTGCCGTCATCGTTAATGGCGCGCCACATCAAACCTTGCGCCAGACCGTTAATCCAGAGCGATGCAATGTAGAGAACGGTACCGATAGTCGACAGCCAGAAGTGGGTGTTGATCAGGTTAACGCTATACATTTGCTCGCGGCCGAACAAGCGGGGGATTAGGTGGTAGAGTGAGCCGATAGAAACCATGGCAACCCAGCCGAGTGCACCTGCGTGTACGTGACCTACTGTCCAGTCGGTGTAGTGAGACAGTGCGTTAACTGTCTTAATGGACATCATCGGGCCTTCAAAGGTAGACATACCGTAGAAAGATAGGGAAACCACTAAGAAGCGCAAGATTGGGTCGCTGCGCAGCTTATGCCATGCACCTGAAAGGGTCATCATACCGTTAATCATACCACCCAATGATGGAGCCAGCAGAATCAAGGACATGATCATACCTAAGGACTGCGCCCAGTCTGGGAGAGCAGTGTAGTGCAAGTGGTGCGGACCTGCCCAAATATAGGTACAGATTAGAGCCCAGAAGTGCACAATTGACAGACGGTATGAGTAGATTGGACGCTCAGCTTGCTTGGGTACGAAGTAGTACATCATGCCGAGGAAGCCAGCAGTCAAGAAGAAACCTACTGCGTTATGGCCGTACCACCACTGAACCAAGGCATCGGTTGCGCCAGAGTAGACAGAGTAAGACTTAAGCAGACCGCCAGACAGTACAGGTATAGCTAGGCTGTTTACGATGTGTAACATTGCTACGGTCAAAATAAAAGCACCGAAGAACCAGTTACCAACGTATATGTGCTTTGCTTTACGCTTGGCTACCGTGCCAAAGAAAACGATGGCGTAGCTTACCCACACCACAGCGATCAAGATATCGATAGGCCACTCAAGCTCTGCGTATTCCTTAGAGGTGGTGAAACCCAGCGGTAAGCTGATAGCTGCACAGAGAATCACTAGCTGCCAACCCCAGAAGGTGAAGGCTGCAAGCTTAGGTGCAAACAAAGGTGTTTGACAGGTACGTTGCACTGAGTAGTAGCACGTTGCGAATAACGCACAGCCACCGAATGCAAAAATAACTGCGTTTGTGTGGAGCGGACGTAGACGACCATAGGTTGTCCACGGAAGATCCATGTTAAGTTCAGGCCAAACCAGCTGGGCAGCAATCAGAACGCCTACTAGCATTCCGACAATCCCCCAGACCACCGTCATGATGGCAAACTGGCGAACCACCTTATAGTTATAGGCGGAACTCGTTGTCGTATTCATATTGAGGTTTTCCATCCGTTTATTAGGGCAGATAATTAGTGAATCACTTCAGGATGAAATGTTCACTATTGTCACAAAAAAATTGTGTCTAAACATGATGCAGTGAGTATTGATAAGGGTCAATAGCGCAAGACTTTAATTGCTTTTTTTGCGGTTTGGGCGCAAAGCCCGATGCTAGAGGTCTTTAGCAAGAGTTTCCAAAGTGTGCGGTGGGGCACGAAATGGGCTGTCATTGCTATCTGTTAGCTTGCTTTTTTAGCAATTTTGATGCCAGCGTTGGCGGTCTCATTTTTGATTATTATCGTCACAGGCATAATCATGCTCAGTAAATTATAATTGGTAGTCTAGCTAAAAGAAACCGTCAAAGCGGGATAAGTTTTTTGCATAATGGCTGGACTATCAAATAGTATTCTGGCAGCGGTCGGCTTTGGTGTTGTTTTGGGCGATTAGTGTGCGTGTATTGGGTAATGATTATGGAACAAGTTGCATTTATTGGGCTGGGTAATATGGGTTTCCCCATGGCTGGTCATTTAGCAAGTCGTGGTTATGAGGTTGTTGTGTATAACAGAACCACGTGTGTTGCGCAGCGCTGGGTTAAAGAGTATGGCGGTACGTATAAGCTGACTCCGGCTGCAGCAGCGGCAGAGGCTGATTTGGTCATTACATGCGTGGGTAATGATGAGGACTTGCACGCTGTGCTGCAGGGTGGTGACGGAGTGTTTAGCGCAATGAGGGCTGGCAGTGTTTTGGTCGATCACACAACGGCTTCAGCGCAAAAAGCGCGTGAGCTGGCAAAGCTTGCTGCAATAAAAGGGTGTGGGTTTCTTGATGCGCCTGTTTCTGGTGGGCAGTTGGGGGCGGAGCAAGGTGCTTTGACTATTATGGTGGGTGGCGAGGCTGGTGTATTTAAACAGGTTGAGTCCATGCTGTCTTGCTACGCAAAAACTATACGCCTGATGGGGCCGGTAGGTGCCGGGCAGTTAACGAAAATGGTTAATCAGATCTGTGTTGCAGGTTTGTTACAGAGTTTGGCTGAGGGGCTGCACTTTGCTGAGCAGGCTGGCTTGGATGTTGAGGCTGTAATGCAGGTTGTAAGTCAGGGAGCTGCTAGTTCTTGGCAGATGCAGAATCGCTACCAAACGATGCTTGATGGGAAGTTTGATTTTGGTTTTGCGGTTAAGTGGATGCGCAAAGATTTACGTTATGTGTTGGATGAAGCTAGAAAACAGGGGGCGCAACTTCCAGTAACGGCTTTAGTAGATCAGTTTTACGCAGATGTTGAGACAATGGGCGGTGCGGACTGGGATACATCGAGTTTAATCCAGCGTTTAAGGTGTCGTTAATGGAGTGTCGACCAGGTTGTGGAGCATGTTGCATAGCGCCCTCAATACAGACTGCGATGCCAGGCATGCCGCATGGGAAAGCAGCAGGTGAACGCTGTGCTCATTTAGATGAGAATGATCTGTGCCGGCTTTTTGGGCAGTTGGCACGGCCACGTTTTTGCCAAGAGTTTAGTGCTCAAGAGTATGTGTGCGGTAGCAGTAAGGAAGAGGCGATGCAGCTGATAGCGCTGCTTGAAGTGCAAACCCGTTAGGGTTAAAGAATTAAAAAAGCTGCCTTGAGGCAGCTTTTTTATGTTCAGCCGATTAACGCTTGTCGATAGGCGTGTATTCACGCTGCGTGTAGCCAGTGTATAGCTGGCGCGGGCGGTTGATTTTGTGTGGCTCTGCCAGCATTTCCAGCCAATGTGAAATCCAGCCGGCGGTGCGCGACATAGCAAAAATTACTGTAAACATACTGGTTGGAATACCAATAGCTTTCAGAATAATGCCTGAGTAGAAGTCCACGTTAGGATAGAGGTTACGCTCTTTGAAGTATGGGTCGTTCAGTGCGTACTCTTCTAGTTTCATTGCTAGGTCTAGCTGTGGATCGTTGATGCCTAGTTCTGACAGTACTTCGTCACAAGTCTGCTTCATCACTTGTGCGCGTGGGTCGAAGTTTTTATACACGCGGTGACCAAAGCCCATTAGCTTGAATGGATCGTTTTTGTCTTTCGCTTTAGCAATAAACTTGTCTATGTTAGAGGCGTCACCAATTTCATCGAGCATCAGCAGTACAGCTTCGTTGGCGCCACCGTGTGCTGGCCCCCAGAGGGCAGCAATACCTGCAGCGATACAGGCGAATGGGTTGGCACCCGTTGAGCCTGTTAGGCGTACGGTAGAGGTTGAGGCGTTTTGTTCATGGTCGGCATGGAGAATGAAAATACGCTCCATGGCGCGTGCCAACACAGGGTTAATAGGTTTAATTTCTGCAGGGGTGTTAAACATCATGTGCAAGAAGTTCTCGGCGTAGCTGAGATCGTTGCGTGGGTACATGATGGGCTGGCCTACTGAGTATTTGTATGCCATTGCTGCAATGGTTGGCATCTTGGAGATTAGGCGATGCGCAGAGATTTCACGGTGTTTTGGATTGTCATTATCCAAAGAATCGTAGTAAAACGCTGATAAAGCACCAACGATACCGCAAAGAACAGCCATTGGGTGGGCGTCACGACGGAAGCCGTTTAGGAATGACTTAAGCTGTTCGTTCACCATGGTGTGGCTCATGATGGTGTTAACAAACTCATCTTTTTGAGCTTTGTTTGGCAACTCGCCATGAATCAACAGGTAGCAGGTTTCGAGGTAATCTGATTTAGCTGCTAGCTCTTCGATTGGGTAGCCACGGTGTAGAAGAATGCCCTTATCGCCATCAATATAAGTGATTTTTGATTCGCATGAGGCGGTAGACATAAAGCCAGGGTCATAAGTGAAATAACCGCTCGCAATCAGGCTACGTACATCAATAACATCAGGGCCTAGTGTGCCCGATAAAACAGGAAATTCGATGGGGGCTGCGCCCTCTTCGATGATCAACTGCGCTTTTTTGTCAGCCATTTTGGCCTCCTAGTTTTGCTTGAAATCATCACGGCCCATTTTTGGACCCGCAACATAATAGTAAGATGGGTGTGAATGTCAATTTGTTAATAGCCACTTTTCTATTTTAAAAATGGCTCTGTGAGACATTCGGATGCGAAACTTGCAGTTACAGATAATGGCTTAGTTTGTCAAAGAGAGGCAATGCGCTTTTAGGCGAATGTTTATGCATTGTCATTGGGGGTGATTTTACACTATACTCGATAGCTGATTGGCAGCTGGCATATGCCTAGCTTGCCGATTACCACTATGATGGTGACGAGCGCCTAATTAGGAGGTTTTTGAATAAGAAGGTAAAAAGACCCAAATTAATTGAGATAGCGTGCAAATAGTATTGGTGTTCGCTGGATTTGATTGATGTAAGTCAATTTTGTCGATTATTCAGAAGTTTCTTAGGTGTTTTTCCGACAACCAGCCCTTTGGGCTCTCTAAGTGTGATGACGCCGTGAATAGCCAACGACCTGTAAACCTAGATCTTAGGACAATAAAATTACCCATCACTGCATATTCTTCTATTCTGCATAGAATTTCAGGTGTGATCCTGTTTTTTGGACTTATCGTACTTATGTACGGACTGGATAAGTCCTTAACTTCAGAGCAGGGTTTTGCCGAAGTTAAGCAGATTATGACTAATCCGTTAGTTAAGTTTGTAGTATGGGGACTCCTCTCTGCACTCCTATACCATTTGGTGGCTGGAATACGTCACTTAATAATGGATTTAGGTATTGGTGGAGAGCTGGAAGCTGCAAAGCTAGGCGCTAAAGCCGTGCTAGTGATTTCAGCCGTACTGACGCTTATAGTAGGAGTATGGATATGGTAACTAGTGTAACTAACTTCTCGCGCTCCGGGCTTTATGACTGGATGGCGCAGCGAGTGTCAGCCGTAGTGCTGGCAGCTTATACCCTGTTTTTGCTGGGGTATGTACTGGCTAACCCAAATTTGGACTACGCTCAGTGGGACGCTTTGTTTGCGCAAAGCTGGATGCGAATTTTTAGTTTGCTGACGCTTGTTGCGTTAGGCGCCCACGCATGGGTGGGAATGTGGACTATTACCACTGACTACTTAACACCGATGACCCTAGGCAAGTGGGCGGGCGGTGTTCGCTTTTTAGCGCAATCGTTCTGTGGCGTACTCATGTTTGTGCTCTTTGTTTGGGGCATCCAAATCCTTTGGGGAATTTAATCCATGTCCAGTATTCGTACTCTTTCTTATGATGCCATCATTATTGGTGGCGGCGGCGCGGGTATGCGCGCCTCATTGCAATTAGCACAAGGCGGTCACAAGACAGCCGTTGTAACAAAGGTTTTTCCAACACGTTCGCATACAGTGTCTGCTCAGGGTGGTATTACCTGCGCGATTGCTTCAGATGACCCGAACGATGATTGGCGCTGGCACATGTACGATACCGTTAAGGGTTCCGACTATATCGGTGACCAAGACGCTATCGAGTACATGTGTTCAGTAGGTCCAGAAGCCGTCTATGAGCTGGAGCATATGGGCTTACCCTTCTCCCGTACTGAGACTGGCCGTATTTATCAGCGTCCTTTTGGTGGACAGTCCAAAGACTACGGGCGCGGCGGTCAGGCAGCGCGTACCTGTGCCGCAGCTGACCGTACCGGACATGCTTTGTTGCACACCCTGTATCAAGCTAACCTGAAAAGTGGCACCAGCTTCTTAAATGAGTGGTATGCCGTTGACTTGGTAATGAACCAAGACGGTGCGTGTGTAGGTGTGATTGCCATCTGTATTGAAACAGGCGAAACCGTCTATATCCGTGCTAAAGCTGTTGTGTTGGCGACGGGTGGTGCGGGACGTATTTTCTCATCCACTACCAACGCTCTGATTAACACGGGTGACGGCGTGGGCATGAGCTTACGTGCCGGTGTCCCAATGCAAGATATGGAAATGTGGCAGTTTCACCCAACCGGTATTGCCGGCGCGGGCGTTCTGGTAACAGAGGGTTGCCGTGGTGAAGGTGGTTACCTGATTAACAAACATGGCGAGCGCTTCATGGAGCGTTACGCACCAAACGCCAAAGACTTAGCCGGCCGTGACGTTGTTGCGCGCTCAATGGTTAAGGAAATCTTGGCTGGTAATGGTTGTGGCCCGAACGGTGATCACGTTTTATTGAAGCTCGATCACCTTGGTGAAGAAGTGCTTCACAGCCGCCTGCCTGGTATTTGCGAGCTGTCTAAGACATTTGCGCACATTGATCCAGTGGTTGCGCCCATTCCAGTTGTGCCAACCTGCCACTATATGATGGGCGGTATCGCGACTAACATTCATGGTCAGGCGATTGCACAAGATGCTAACGGTGAAGATAAGATCATTGAAGGCTTGTTCGGTGTGGGTGAAGTGACATCCGTATCGGTGCACGGTGCTAACCGTTTAGGCGGTAACTCGCTGCTTGACTTGGTTGTCTTTGGTCGTGCGGCAGGATTGTATCTGGAAAAGAGCTTGCGTGAAGGTGTTGAAACGCGCAGTGCTGGCGAGAGCGATTTAGAGCAGTCACTGTCGAGACTAGCTGCTTTGAATGAGCGTACAGCGGGTGAAGATGTTGCGCCGTTGCGTAAAGAGCTGCAAAACTGCATGCAGAACTACTTCGGTGTTTTCCGTACCGGTGAGTTCATGCAGAAAGGAATTGTTGAGCTAGCTGGTTTGCGTGAGCGTATTGAAAACGTCAAGATCAACGATAAGAGCAATGCTTATAACACGGCTCGTATTGAAGCGCTTGAACTGCAAAACCTGTTTGAGGTGGCTGAAGCGACTGCAATTGCTGCGGAAGCACGTAAAGAATCACGTGGTGCACATGCGCGTGAAGACTTTGAAAGTCGTGATGATGAGAATTGGTTGTGTCACAGTATGTACTTCCCAGCTGAAAAGCGTGTTGGTAAGCGTGCTGTTAACTTCTCGCCGAAAACGGTTCCTGCATTTGAACCCCAAGAACGTACTTATTAAGGGTTGTCAAGATGTCTTTGCCTAAAATATTAAAAGTTAGCGTGTATCGCTATAATCCAGAAGTAAATTCCGCACCATTCATGCAAACATTTGATGTTGAAATTGATGGTAAGGATATGATGGTTCTGGATGTGCTGCAGCTCATCAAAGAACAAGACGAGACGTTTGCTTTCCGTCGCTCATGTCGTGAGGGCGTATGTGGTTCCGATGGTATGAGCATGGCCGGTGTTAATGGTCTCGCTTGTATTACGCCGCTATCCAGTGTTGTTAAAAACGATGCTCTAGTGGTGCGTCCGCTGCCAGGTTTACCGATTATTCGTGACTTAGTAGTAGATTTAACCATCTTCTATCAGCAGTATGAGAAAGTGCAGCCGTATCTGCAAAACGATACACCTGCTCCAGCAATCGAGCGCCTGCAGTCACCTGAAGATCGTGCTAAGTTAGACGGGCTTTATGAATGCATTCTGTGTGCGTGCTGCTCAACAGGTTGTCCGTCCTTCTGGTGGAACCCAGATAAGTTCTTAGGACCATCTGCTTTGTTACAAGCGTATCGTTTCTTGGCTGATAGCCGTGATACCAAAACGAGTGAGCGTTTGTCGCGTTTGGATGACCCGTTTAGTGTTTTCCGTTGCCGCGACATTATGAACTGTACCAACGTATGCCCGAAAGGCCTCAATCCGAACCGCGCGATAGGCAATATTCGTAGTATGTTGTTACAGAGCGCGACCTAATAAGTTCTTAGGCGCAACAATCGCCCACTCAAAACAATGAGTGGGCGAACTCTAACTAAAAGCAACCCAAAAAGTTGCTTTTCAAGTAAATGACGACCAGCAGGGGCACCTGGGTTGCTTCCCAGACTATCTGCAGGAACCGTAGTGGCTTAACTGAAGTCGCTGCTACAAATGGCTTCTTATAGTTACTCTGGTCCCAAGCCGGTAGTGTCCCCCTTACCAAGGGTGACCTAGCATGCAAGAAAGCGTAATGCAGCGTATGTGGAGTAGCGCCCACCTATCGGGTGGAAATGCTGCCTATGTTGAAGAGCTCTATGAGCTTTTTCTTCACGATCCTAATTCCGTATCAGAGGAGTGGCGGTCTTATTTCCAAAAGCTACCGACTACCACTGGCGGTTTAAGCTCCGATGTTTCGCACTCTACCGTGCGCGAACAGTTTGTGTTGCTGGCTAAAAATCAGCGCCGTGCTCAGCCCGTTTCGGCAAGTAGCGTAAGCACTGAGCATGAAAAGAAACAAGTCGAAGTCTTACGTCTAATCCAAGCCTATAGAATGCGTGGTCATCAAGCGTCAAAGCTTGACCCGTTGAATCTTTGGGTGCGTCCGATGCAGCCTGATTTGACCGTACAACACTATGGTCTTACCGATGCTGATCTAGATACGGTTTTTCACACCGGCGATTTAAACATAGGCAAAGAAGAAGCCACGCTACGAGAAATTCAGCAGGCTTTGCATGAGACCTATTGCGGCACTATTGGTGCTGAATTCACCCATATTGTTGATTCTGAGCAGCGTCGCTGGTTCCAGCAGCGTTTAGAAAGCGTGCGCAGCAATCCTGCTTTTTCTGTTGACGTAAAAGAACATATTCTTGAGCGCTTAACTGCCGGTGAAGGGCTAGAGAAATATCTAGGCACCAAGTACCCAGGCACTAAGCGTTTTGGACTTGAGGGGGGTGAAAGCTTCATCCCCTTAATGGATGAAATTATCCAGCGTGCGGGATCCTACGGCATTAAAGAAGTGGTTGTGGGGATGGCGCACCGTGGACGCTTAAACGTTCTGGTCAATACCTACGGTAAAAATCCGCAAGACTTGTTTGACGAGTTTGATGGTAAGCGCGTTGAGGGTTTAAGCTCCGGTGACGTGAAATATCACCAGGGTTTCTCTTCTAATGTGATGACTCCGGGCGGCGAAATCCATATTGCTTTAGCCTTTAACCCATCGCATCTGGAAATTGTTTCTCCTGTGGTGGAGGGTTCGGTGCGTGCACGTCAAGATCGTCGTAACGACCCATTAGGCGACAAAGTTCTGCCTATCACTGTGCATGGTGACTCTGCGTTTGCGGGTCAGGGTGTCGTACAAGAAACCTTCCAAATGTCACAAACCCGGGCTTATAAAACGGGCGGAACGTTACGTCTGGTGATTAACAACCAGGTCGGCTTTACGACTAACAAACCTGAAGATACACGCTCTACTGAATACGCTACCGATGTGGCGAAAATGATTCAGGCGCCTATTTTGCACGTGAACGGTGACGACCCAGAGGCGGTTATTTTTGCCACACAACTGGCTGTTGATTACCGCATGCAGTTTAAACGTGACATCGTCATTGACTTGGTGTGTTACCGCCGTCGTGGCCATAACGAGTCCGATGAGCCAAGTGGCACACAGCCATTGATGTATCAATTGATTAGCAAGCAGCCTACTACACGTGAGCTTTATGCTGAGCAGTTGGTCAAAGAGGGCAGTCTGACAGCAGAGCAAGTGCAACAACTGGTTGATGAGTACCGCACTGCGCTGGATAACGGTGAGCACGTAGCGAAAAGCTTGGTCAAAGAACCAAACGAAGAGTTATTTGTTGACTGGACCCCTTATCTAGGACATGCCTGGACTGCACGTCATGACACGCGCTTTGATCTGAAAACATTGCAAGAAATCATGCATAAGTTGCAAGAAACACCAGATGGTTTCGTGGTTCAGCGCCAAGTAGCTAAGGTGTTGGAAGACCGCCGCAAAATGGCCGCTGGTGGTTTGCCCATTAACTGGGGTTTTGCAGAAACTGCTGCTTATGCAACGCTGCTTTATGAAGGTCATCCTGTTCGTATTACTGGTCAGGACGTGGGACGCGGTACGTTCTCTCACCGCCATGCGGTATTGCATAACCAAAAAAACGGTGAAACTTACGTTGCGTTGCAAAATATAGCCGATGATCAGCCGCGCTTTAGTATTTATGACTCCTTCCTGTCGGAAGAAGCTGTGTTGGCGTTTGAGTACGGTTACGCTGGCACCATGCCCAACTCATTAGTGATTTGGGAAGCACAGTTTGGTGACTTTGCTAACGGTGCACAGGTTGTTATTGACCAGTTTATTAGTAGCGGTGAAACCAAATGGGGGCGTTTATCAGGTTTGACTATGCTTCTACCACACGGCTATGAAGGTCAGGGACCTGAGCACTCTTCTGCACGTTTAGAGCGTTTTTTACAGCTTTGTGCTGAGCATAATATGCAGGTGTGTGTGCCGACTACGCCAGCGCAGGTTTATCATATGCTGCGCCGCCAAGCGATTCGCCCACTGCGTAAGCCATTGATTGCGCTAACACCTAAGTCTTTGTTGCGTCATAAGTTAGCTATTTCTACTTTAGAAGACTTGGCTGAAGGTTCGTTCCAGACTGTAATTGGTGAGGTGGATACACTGGTTGCAGATAAGGTCGATCGTCTGATTATGTGTAGCGGAAAGGTTTATTATGACTTGCTAGAAAAGCGCCGTGCCGAAGGAACTGATAATACTGCCATTGTACGTATTGAGCAGTTGTATCCATTCCCAGAGGAAGACTTGGCGGAAGAATTCGCTAAGTACAAAAACCTCAAGCATGTGGTTTGGTGCCAAGAAGAGCCGATGAACCAAGGGGCTTGGTATTGCAGTCAACATCATATGCGCCGTGTGGCATCAGAATATAATCAAAGCTTGGTATTACAATATGCTGGACGTGCTGCATCAGCATCGCCTGCCTGTGGTTATCCCTCGCAACATGCCGAAGAACAAGAGCAGCTTTTGCAGGATGCTTTTAAGGTTTAACAGTAAAGGCCGTAGCCTGAGCTACGGCCATCGAACTCCCAAATTAATAGGATTACGAAGATGGCAATTGAAATTAAAGCTCCAGCGTTTCCAGAGTCCATAGCAGACGGTACTGTTGCTACTTGGCACAAACAAGTAGGCGAAGCCGTTAAGCGTGATGAGCTTATTGTAGATATTGAAACCGATAAGGTCGTTATGGAGGTTTTGGCCGAAGCGGACGGTGTTATTACAGAAATTGTTGCAGCAGAAGGCGCAACTGTTCTCAGTGGTGAGCTACTGGGCAAACTGGATACGCAAGCTACCGCCAGTGCAGCACCTGCAGCGCAAGCAGAACCACAGGCAGCAGCCCCAGCAGCCAGTGCGGAGCCTATTTTGTCACCTGCAGCACGTAAAATTGCTGAGGAAAACGCACTGAATCCTGCCAGCATCCAAGGCACAGGCAAGGATGGTCGCGTAACCAAAGAAGACGCTGTCGCAGCTGCTGCTGGCAAGCCTGCCGTTGCTTCGCGTCCTGCTGCAGTTGCAGCTGAAGCGCCGCTGTTTGCCGCCGGCGATCGTACCGAGAAGCGTGTGCCAATGACGCGCTTGCGTGCCAAGGTTGCCGAGCGCTTGGTCGAAGCCCAGTCCACTATGGCAATGTTGACGACCTACAACGAAGTCAACATGAAGCCGATCATGGATTTGCGTGCCAAATACAAAGACTTGTTCGAAAAAACCCATAACGGTACACGTCTGGGCTTTATGTCCTTCTTTGTTAAGGCTGCTACTGAAGCGCTAAAACGCCAGCCGGGTGTTAACGCATCCATTGATGGCAAAGACATTGTTTACCACGGCTATCAGGATATTGGTGTAGCAGTGTCCAGCGACCGCGGTTTAGTTGTTCCAGTATTGCGTAATGCTGAGTTCATGAGCCTAGCTGAAATTGAAGCCACCATTCGTGAGTACGGCCTGAAAGCGCGTGATGGTAAGCTAACTATTGAAGAAATGACGGGTGGTACTTTCACCATTTCTAATGGTGGTGTCTTTGGCTCGCTGCTGTCTTCTCCAATTGTAAACCCACCACAAACTGCAATTTTAGGTATGCACAAAATTCAAGAGCGTCCAATGGCAGTGAATGGCGAAGTGGTTATTCTGCCGATGATGTATTTGGCGCTGTCTTATGACCACCGTTTGATTGACGGAAAAGAAGCAGTGACTTTCTTGGTCACCATGAAAGACTTGCTTGAAGATCCAGCGCGTCTACTTTTGGATATCTAAATGTTTAATTCTAGCCGTTCCCTGTCCAGTGAGCGGCTAGAGGTAATGTGGTATGTACCACTACACGAGGAAACCTCATGTCACAAAAATTTGATGTGCTCGTAATCGGAGCAGGCCCTGGCGGCTATGTTGCTGCAATTAGAGCGGCACAGCTAGGGTTAAAAACTGCCTGTATTGAAAAATACCAAGGTAAAGATGACAAGCTCGCTTTGGGTGGAACCTGCCTAAACGTCGGCTGTATCCCTTCTAAGGCTTTGCTTGATAGCTCATGGAAATACCATGAAGCCAAAGACAGCTTTTCCCAGCACGGTATTAGCGTAAAAGAAGTGGCGATGGACGTATCTGCCATGGTTGGACGCAAGAATACTATTGTTAAAAACTTAACGGCCGGTATTGCTGGCTTATTTAAAGCCAATGGTGTTACCACTATTGAAGGGCACGGTAAGTTGCTGGCAAACAAACAGGTTGAAGTGACCGGTCTAGATGGCACAGTACAAACCTATGAAGCCGACAGCATTATTATCGCTGCCGGTTCACAGCCTATTGATATTCCACCTGCACCAGTAGATCAAGACGTGATCGTTGACTCAACCGGCGCGCTAGACTTCCAAGAAGTACCGAAAAAACTTGGTGTGATTGGCGCAGGTGTTATCGGTCTAGAGTTGGGCTCTGTGTGGGCGCGCTTAGGTGCAGAAGTAACTGTTATCGAAGCACAAGAGCAGTTTTTGCCTACAGTGGATGAGCAGGTTGCCAAAGAAGCGCTGAAAGTTTTAACCAAGCAGGGTTTAAGCATTCGCTTGGGTGCGCGCTTAACTGGAACAGAAATTAAGAAGAAGCAAGTTAACGTTAGCTTTACAGATGCGCAAGGCGAGCAGCAACAAACCTTCGATAAGTTGATCGTTGCTGTGGGTCGTCGTCCTGAAACCTCTAACCTGCTTGCTGCAGACAGCGGTGTGAACTTGGATGAGCGTGGTTACATCTATGTGGATGATAACTGTGCTACCAGTGTTCCGGGTGTATACGCTATTGGTGACGTAGTGCGTGGACCCATGCTGGCGCACAAAGCATCTGAAGAAGGTGTGATGGTTGCAGAGCGCATTGCTGGTCAGAAAACTCAAATGAACTACGACTTAATTCCGGGCGTGATTTATACGCACCCAGAAATTGCTGGCGTAGGTAAAACTGAGCAAACCCTTAAAGGTGAAGGCGTAGCCATCAATGTGGGCGTGTTTCCTTTCGCCGCCAGTGGTCGTGCTATGGCCGCAAACGACACCACAGGTTTTGTGAAAATCATTGCTGATGCACAAACCGATCGTGTGCTCGGTGTGCATGTGATTGGCCCAAGTGCGGCTGAATTGGTTCAGCAGGGTGCGATAGCGATGGAGTTCGGTACCAGTGCTGAAGATCTAGGCATGATGGTTTTTTCACATCCAACTCTATCTGAAGCCATGAAAGAAGCTGCATTAGCAGTCAATGGCAAAGCGATACACATCGGGAATCGCAAAAAGCGTTAAGTTAAAAAGGCCGCCTCACTAGGCGGCTTTTTTATTAATGCAGTGCTGCTAATTAATGTAAAAGAGGTTCGGGCATGAACATACATGAATATCAGGCCAAACAACTTTTTGCCGACTACGGTTTACCCGTGGCGCGCGGGGTGGTGGCTACTCGAGTGGATGAGGTGAGCCAAGCTTGCACCAGCTTGGGCGGCCAGTGTTGGGTGGTGAAAACTCAAGTGCATGCAGGAGGGCGTGGCAAAGCTGGTGGTGTCAAACTGGTTCGTACCATCGCTGAGGCCGAAGATTTTGCGCGGCACTGGTTGGGCGAGCGACTGGTAACCTATCAGTCGGATGCCAAGGGTCAGCCAGTCCACAGTATTCTGATCGAAAAGTGCGTAGAGTTCACGCAAGAGCTGTACCTCAGTGTGGTGGTGGATAGAGCCAAACAAAAGGTTGTCTTTATTGCCTGTGCTGAAGGGGGGGTGAATATTGAACAGGTTGCGCAACGTACACCAGAAAAAATCTTGCAGACCAGTATTGACCCGATGGTGGGGCCACTTCCTTTTCAAGGACGATCCTTGGGTTACCAATTAGGCTTAAATAATGAGCAGGTGCGTCAGTTCAGTAGGTTGTTCGTTAATCTAGTCCGCTTGTTTATAGAACGTGATCTATCACTGCTGGAAGTAAACCCGCTGGTTATTAAAACCGATGGAGAGCTGTTTTGCCTCGATGCCAAAGCTAACGTGGATGATAATGCCCTGTACCGCCAAGCCAAAATGCGTGCGTTGCGTGACATTAGCCAAGAAGACCCACGCGAAGCGCATGCGGCAAAATTCGAACTTAATTATGTAGCCTTAGACGGCAATATTGGCTGCATGGTCAATGGTGCAGGTTTGGCCATGGGTACTATGGATATGGTCAGCCTTTATGGCGGCGAGCCGGCTAACTTCCTTGATGTCGGTGGTAGTGCTGATAAAGCACGGGTCACTGAAGCCTTTAAAATTATTCTATCTGATGAGCACGTAAAAGCCGTGCTGGTTAATATTTTTGGTGGCATAGTGCGGTGCGATATTATCGCTGAAGGCATTATGGGTGCAGTTGCTGAGGTCGGCGTACAAGTACCTGTAGTGGTACGTCTTGAGGGTAACAACGCTGAGCTAGGTGCCGACATGCTGGCTAAAAGTGGCTTAAATATTATCGCTGCACATAGCTTGAGCGAGGCCGCTCAGTTGGTGGTAAAAGCAACGGAGGGGCAGCAATGAGTATTCTGATTAATAAAGACACTAAAGTGATTTGTCAGGGGTTTACCGGCACGCAGGGTACGTTTCATTCTCAGCAAGCACTTGAATACGGTACGCAAATGGTCGGCGGAGTTACTCCAGAAAAAGGTGGTACCGTGCACCTGGGTTTGCCGGTTTTTAATACGGTACAAGAAGCCGTAAAGGCTACAGGCGCTGATACGTCAGTGATTTATGTGCCGGCACAGTTTTGCAAAGATTCGATTCTGGAAGCGGCTTTTGCTGGTATCAAGTTGATTGTTTGTATCACTGAGGGCGTACCAACGCTGGATATGCTGCTGGTGAAGCACAAGTGTGATGAGTTGGGCGTGCGCTTAATAGGTCCGAATTGCCCTGGAGTAATTACACCGGGTGAATGTAAAATTGGTATTCAACCGGGCTATATCCATCAGCCGGGTAAAGTGGGCATTGTATCGCGCTCAGGTACGCTAACCTATGAAGCGGTTAAGCAAACGACGGATGCGGGTTTTGGTCAGTCCACCTGTGTTGGTATTGGCGGTGATCCAATTCCGGGCTCAAGTTTTGTGGATATGCTGGAGTTGTTTGAACAGGATGAGCAAACCGAAGCCATTGTCATGATTGGTGAGATTGGCGGTACTGCCGAAGAAGAAGCAGCTGTGTATATCAAACAGCGGGTTACTAAACCAGTGGTTGCCTATATTGCAGGGGTGACAGCGCCTCCTGGTAAACGCATGGGGCATGCTGGGGCTATCATTGCTGGCGGCAAGGGCTCAGCGGAGGATAAGTTTGCTGCGCTTGAAGATGCCGGAGTGACCACCGTGCGTTCGCTAGCAGAAATAGGGACAGCCATAGCAAAAGTGACTGGTTGGCAAATTAAGTAACAGGTTACAATAGCCAAAGCCGCCAACAGGCGGCTTTTTTCATTAAGGTTGCAGCTGCATGAAGTCACTCTCAAAATCACAGATTATGGCGCTAGGTTTTATGACCTTTGCCTTGTTTCTCGGAGCGGGAAACATTATTTTTCCAGCCGCGGCAGGCGTGCAATCAGGCAGCCAGCTATGGTTAGTGGCAGTGGGGTTTTTGCTGACTGGTGTAGGACTGCCGCTGGCTACAGTTATAGCTTTAGCCAAGGTGGGCGGTGGCTTGCAAACATTGACGGCACCTATAGGCGTGCGTGCAGGAACGGTGTTTGCCATTATGGTCTACTTGGCTATCGGTCCTTTCTTCGCCACGCCGCGCACTGCAGTGGTCGCCTATGAAATAGGAATAGTGCCTTTTTTCGGTGAGCATTGGTGGCTATTACTGCTGTTTAGCAGCCTGTACTTTGCAACAGTGCTTTATTTGGCGCTTAACCCCAATAAAATACTGGTGCGAATCGGTCAGTTCATTACTCCAGTCTTATTGGCTGCCCTTGTATTGCTTGGCTTGGCGACGTTATTCAATCCTGCTGGAAGCTTGGGTGAAGCAAGCGGTCATTATGCCAGCCAGCCCATGACGCAGGGTTTTCTCGATGGTTATTTAACTATGGATGCCTTGGGTGCTCTGGTATTTGGCGTGGTCATTGCCGGAACAATCCGCAGTCAGGGTGTCACTGAGCTTAAGCAAATCACGCGTTATTCTATTTATGCTGGGCTTATTGCTGCGCTTGGTTTGTCTGTGGTGTATGTGTCTTTATTTTATCTTGGCGCAACCAGCCACCAGATTGCTGCGGATGCAACAAATGGCGGACAGGTTTTAGCTATCTACGTGCATTATGCTTTTGGTGATTGGGGTATTTTACTGTTGTCCGTGGTTATTACTCTTGCCTGTTTAACCACCGCCACTGGACTGCTGGCTGCCTGTGGAGAATACTTTAAGTGGTTGTGGGGTATTCGCTATCAAAGAACAGTGGTGTTTTTTGCGTTGTTTAGCTTGGTGGTTGCCAATCAAGGTTTGACCCAGCTGATTAAGGTGTCAGTACCAGCCTTGGTGGGCCTGTATCCATTAGCGATAGTGTTGGTGTTGTTAAGTTTTTTAAAACCAATTTGGCATAACCCCGGACGTGTATTTAAGTCCGTCTTATTGATGACGCTGGTTTTTGGGTTGGTCGATGCATTAGTGGTGGCGGGAGTTGATTGGCAGTTGCTGACAGTTTTCCAGCAGTTACCCTTGGCACACAAACAGATGGCCTGGGTGCTTCCAGCCTGTGCGCTGGTAGTTGTATTAACATTGCTGGACAGGAAGCACCCTAATGTGAACAAACAGGCGCACACACCACTGGATTAGGACATATCAGCGTTTGAAGGTAATTATTATGGTGGCAATGCTCATACTGGCAGGCATATTTGTTTTTCTATTGAGTTGGCTTTGGTTGATTTGGCGTGCATTCATATTTAAGCCTTTTTGGGGCTTGGCTGTGGTGTTGCCACCTTTTATAGTTATTTTTTTGCTGCTGCACTGGCGTAGGGCGGTGTTGCCCTTAATATCGCTGTTTGTTGGCGCGGGTTTGCTGGCGGCAGGCAGCTACCAGTTGGCTACCGAGCAACCGGAGAAGTGGCAAAAATTAATGGCGTGGAATTGGTTTGCGACTGGGGATGCGCAGGCTTGGGGCGGTGAAGGACAGCTGCAGGGCAGTATTTTTGGGCAGCGGTTTTTAGTGCATTCGGCAGAGATTGACGAAAATGTGTTGTATTTGCGTGAAAAAACAACAGATGGATTTGGCGCGCAACTAAAAATTAATTTGCTCAATACGCCCAACCTGCAGCAGCAAGCTGGTTTGTTTGTTGATGTGTTGCCTGATGATCAGCAACCATTACCGCACATAGAGATTGTCTGGTACGACTATGAACGCGGGCAAAGACTGAAAAAGCAGGTTACATCGGATTACACCATGCACATTGCCTTAAAGAGCGAGCCGCCTAATCAGCTGGTGGGTGACTTTTATCTCGCTTTAGCCACGCCGCAACACACGCAGGTTTCCGGTGTTTTGCAAGTCAACAGCGATAAGCTGCGCTATCAGGGAACCCAGGTTGATTTAAGCTATGACCATGCGCAAACGATCGATTATTTAATACAGAACTACAGTCGCGCCGAGCTAGAAGTGGATAATTTGCATTTCAAGCGTACATCCACACTTGAGGTGTTTTCAGTGCCGTTGTCGGTGCAAGGCCAGTTGCTGATTGCGAACAAGAGTTTTCCAGTGCAGTTTACTTTGACCAAAGATCAGGGTTGGCAAGTGGTCGACTCAAACCTTGCGGTGATCGCGCAGCAGTTGGCTGTGCGTACCCGTTTAGAGATGGCGCAACCTGAAGGGTTTTCAGTTGCGCAGCTGCTAGCTGACGTTGAGCGCTATCTACATCAAGCCATGCAGATTAAAACCATTAATGGGCACAGGTTTACGGGCCGTTTTCAGGGGCTTAATGCTGAGGGTGGTTTGATTTTTAAACGTGATATGCATAAAGGTGGCGGTGTCACACTGCAGCTGCAACCGGCTGAAATAGAAGAAATTATGTGGATGTCAGAACAGTAAGGGGTTTTTGCTTGAATTTTTTTTTGTAGCCCCCATCTCCCAGTGCATGGCCGTATCACGGTGGTTTATAACTGTGGAGTTAAACAATGTCTGTAGATGCACAAAAAGAAACCCTAGGTTTTCAAACTGAAGTAAAGCAGCTGCTGCACTTAATGATTCACTCTTTATATTCTAATAAAGAGATTTTCCTTCGCGAGCTCATTTCCAACGCTTCGGACGCTGCTGACAAGCTGCGCTTTGAGGCGCTGGCGAAACCCGAACTGCTAGAGCAGGACCCAGAGCTGAAAATCCAGATCAACTTTGATAAAGAGGCTAATACCCTCACCATCGAAGACAACGCCATTGGCATGAGTCGTGATGAGGTGATTAACCACTTAGGTACCATCGCCAAGTCGGGTACGTCCGAGTTTTTGAAGAACCTCACAGGGGATCAAAAGAAAGATTCACAGCTGATTGGCCAGTTTGGCGTGGGCTTTTATTCAGCCTTTATTGTTGCGGATAAGGTGGAAGTCTTTACCCGTCGTGCCGGTTTAAGTGCTGAGGAAGGCGTATTGTGGAGCTCAGCCGGTGAGGGTGAGTTTGATATCTCTACCATTAATAAACCTGAGCGTGGCAGCCGCATCGTGTTGCATTTAAAACCAGACGCGCGTGAATATGCTGATGGCTGGCGCTTGCGTAATGTCATCACCAAGTATTCTGATCATGTGGCGCTGCCGATTGAACTGCCTAAAGAGCAGCATGGCGAAGATGAGAAGTCTGCCGAGCTTGAGTGGGAAGTGGTTAACCGTGCCAGCGCCCTGTGGACGCGTGCGCGTACCGAGATCAAGGACGAGGAATACCAAGAGTTTTACAAACATGTGGCCCATGACTTTGAAAACCCATTAGCGTGGAGTCATAACAAGGTTGAAGGCAAGCTGGAGTACACCTCTTTACTCTACGTTCCAGCGCGTGCTCCTTTTGACCTATACCAGCGTGAAGCACCTAAAGGGTTGAAACTCTATGTGCAGCGCGTATTTATTATGGATCAAGCGGATGAGTTTTTACCTCTGTATTTGCGTTTTATTAAGGGTGTGGTGGACTCCAACGATTTGTCGTTGAATATTTCTCGCGAAATTCTGCAGAAAGATCCGATTATTGACAGCATGAAAACCGCGCTCACTAAGCGCTCGTTGGATATGTTAGAAAAAATGGCGAAAAACGAGCCTGACAACTACGCCAAAGTTTGGGATGCCTTTGGTCAGGTGCTAAAAGAGGGGCCGGCGGAAGACTTTGCCAACAAAGAAAAGGTCGCGGGTTTGCTTCGTTTTGCTTCGACCCACAATACGGACGAGCAGCAAAATGTCTCTTTGGCGGCATACATTGAGCGTATGCAGGAAGGGCAGGAAAAAATCTATTACCTGACCGGTGAAAGCTATGCGCAGATTAAAAACAGCCCACACCTAGAAGTGTTCCGTAAAAAAGGTATTGAAGTGCTGCTGATGACCGACCGTATTGATGAGTGGCTGATGAGCTACCTCACCGAGTTTGATGGCAAACAGTTTGTGGATGTGGCGCGTGGTGATTTGGACTTGGGCAATCTTGACTCAGAAGAAGACAAGAAAGCACAAGAGGAAGTGGCGAAGGATAAAGAAGCCTTGGTTGAGCGCTTGCAAGGCGTACTCAAAGACCAAGTTGCCAGCGTACGTGTCTCGCACCGTTTGACGGACTCGCCCGCTATTTTAGCCATTGGCGAGCAGGACCTAGGCTTGCAAATGCGCCAGATTTTGGAAGCTACAGGGCAGAAAGTACCGGATTCTAAGCCTGTATTTGAGTTTAACCCCCTGCACCCGTTGCTGGAAAAACTCGACGCAGAGCCCGATGAAGATCGCTTTGCTGATTTAGCACATATACTGTTTGATCAAGCAGCATTGGCAGCGGGTGATAGTATCAAAGACCCGGCCGCCTATGTGCAGCGCTTGAATAAGCTGCTAGTGGAACTGGCAGGTTAAACAAACATCTGAGCTTAACAAAAAAGCCCTTGTCAATACGTTTGGCAAGGGCTTTTTTTATAAGGGTGGCAAGGGATTAAGCCAGTGAAGATACCAGCTTGGTTTCGTTAGCTAGGTTATCGTAAATCGGGCAGCGAGCTTCAATACGCTCTAATAAATCTTGCTTAGCAGCATCATCGAGATCAGCGTCAATGCCTACTTTCAGGCGTATTTCTTGAAAGCCTGTGCGTGCGGTCGTTTCACGTCCCAAGATACGGTCGCTATCGTAATCGGCCTCTACTTCAAAGGTCATGCCACGCAGGGTGAATTTTTCCTGGAAGGCAATAATACGTCCAATGCTGCCAACACAGCCAGCGTAGGCAGCCAAAATCAACTCAGGTGGAGCCGGGCCTAAGTCAGCACCGCCAGAGTTTTTTGGTTGATCCATGTAGATTTTGTGCTCGCCACACATGATTTCAATGGTCATACCAGCGCCCATTTTTCCAGTGGCACGAATAGTCTTCATTGGCATAAATAGCTCCTTAGTTAAGTAAAACCGCTCGAGTGAGGGTTTATAGAATGTCGCTATTCTATGCTGTTGATTGATATTATGCAAAAAAGTAAATAATGCTAAAAGATTGTCGCGCAGCTTTATTCGGGCATTGCTGTTATCGGTTTACCGTTAACTGATCCCTGTTCAAGCTTTATGGTGTAATCCTTGCCATCTTTTTCAACTTGATTGAGTTGCACTAACAAGAAATTCCAGTCAGCTGCAAACCAGAGCGTGGTTTTGCGCCGGCTTTGACTTGGATCGCGTACACGTTCAACTTTGATGGTGCGCAGTTTGCCTACGCTGGTCGTGATGATTTCTTCGCCTAAAACACGGAAATCATAGGTATCTAACTCATCGCCATCGACCACCGAATAACTCATGGCTTGCTGGCCTGCCGCAACATCGAGTTGCAGTGCGAGTTGATAAGAAGATTTGTCGAGTACGCCAGCTAACAGAGGCATTTCAAAAGGTTGTTTTTTTTCTACGCCCGTTATCAGGTAGGTTTGCCAATTAAAGTCTTGGCTGGTTTTTTTTGCCTTACCCAAGCCTGTACGCTGATAGCGGTATTTGAGGGGCTGGATTTGCTCACCGGCTAAACGCAGTGTGCTGGTTTCTTTTAACCCAGCCACAATCATGGAGGCTTCAAAGCTTAAGCGCCACGTGCCATTGCCGTTATTTTTTAATGAGCGCTCGGCTTTGCCAGTAAAAGGAAGCTGCGACCAGTCGGCAGTATAGCTGGCATGAAAAGGCTGTAGTTCGGCAGCAGCGAGGTTAGCACTACACAGACTAAGCAAGAGAGTCGTTAATAAAATACGTAGCATGCTTGAGTACCTCGGTTTTAGCTGGATGGATTAAATGGGTAGCCGGTGTTGGATAAAACGTGCCCATCTAAGACAACGGTATTATTGGCAAGTTGCAGGCGTCCTTCAGCAAACCACTGCACGGCAAGCGGGTAGATTTGGTGTTCAAGCTGATGGATCTTTTGCGCTAGGCTGTCAACGTTGTCATTGGCCTCGATAGCGATGCTGGCTTGAATAATCACAGGGCCGCCGTCTAGGTGTTCGGTAACAAAGTGGACGCTGCAACCGTGCTCTGTGTCGCCTGCTTCCAGTGCGCGCTGATGGGTATCCAGTCCTTTGTATTTAGGTAATAGCGAGGGGTGGATATTCATTAAACGCTGCTGGTAGTGCTGGGTAAACTCTGGTGTGAGAATACGCATAAACCCAGCCAGCACCACCAAATCAGGCTGGTACTGGTCGATAACTTGGATTAATGCTTGGTCAAACGCTAAGCGGTCTGAATAATCACGGTGCGACAACACCTGCGTGGGCACCCCAGCGCGTGCGGCGCGTTGTAAACCAAAGGCATCCGCTTTATTGCTGATTACTGCGCTGATGGTGACTGATTCATTGTCTTGAAAATGATTCAGCAAGGCTTGTAAGTTGCTGCCCGATCCGGAAATTAATACAACGACCGAGCAGGTTTTCTTTGCACTCATAGATGCTGTTTTAGGTTATTCAATACAATGGCTGTGGCGTCTGCTTTGGCGGCTTGAATATGGCCGATGCGCCAAGGTTGCTCACCCGAATCGCGTAGGTGCTCTAGCACGCTTTGCTCATCTTCAGCACCAACGCAAATAATCATGCCCACGCCGCAGTTAAGTACGCGATGCATTTCTACTTCATCAACATTGCCCTGTTGCTGTAACCAGTCAAAAACGGCAGGGCGTTTCCAGCTAGCCACATCCACCACTGCTTGTGCGTTTTCTGGCAATACGCGTGGAATGTTTTCCAGCAAGCCACCACCCGTAATGTGGGAAATAGCTTTAACCTTGCCGGTTTCTTTAATTAATTTGAGCACAGGTTTGACATAGATACGGGTGGGTGCCAGCAGGTGTTCAGCCAGTGGTTGGCCTTCAATCAATGTGCTGTTGATGTCTGCACCAGCGACTTCAATGATCTTGCGAATCAATGAATAACCATTGGAGTGTGGACCAGAAGATGGCAGGGCGATAAGGACATCACCTGCCGCTACTTTGGAGCCATCAATGATTTCAGATTTCTCAACGACACCGACACAAAAGCCAGCCAAATCATAATCTTCGCCCGTGTACATGCCAGGCATTTCAGCGGTTTCACCGCCAACGAGCGCGCAACCTGCCATTTCACAG
>LSQX01019102.1_pt3 | contig 38502 bp, 32 predicted proteins | sample 654561 | NCBI WGS metagenome assembly LSQX01 (sample SAMN04489861, study PRJNA283612) | anaerobic digester metagenome | isolation source: 4 biogas reactors fed with cattle manure at either 37C or 55C with and... | place: Denmark: Kongens Lyngby | collected 2014 | reverse complement strand
TTAAAGACTGTGATTGAACACTCAAAAACAAAGGTAAAGAAACTTTTTAAATCGATAATTGAATAGTATAGAAAAAATAATTTCATACATAATATACATAGAATAGGCATAGACAAGTTCCATAATTTGACAATTTCCGCTTTTTCTAGTATAATATTGAACTGTTCCATGAGATGAGAGGTGTTTATAAATGTTTTATGATGAAAATAAAACTATGAAAGCTTGTGAGGATGACCCTTCCCTGATTTGGGAACTGATTAAAGAAGACTTACCTGAAGTAGTTGATAAGTTATTAACTAAAAAAATTATTGATATTAATTATACTGATCAAGATGGGAATGACGTATTAACAGTATTATTAAAAAAAGGCTATTATGATTTAGTATTAAAACATATGAGTAATAAAGAATGGAATGTTAACCATCAAAATAGTGATGGAAATACTTTTGCTCATATTCTAGTATTAATTAATTATGTTAAAGTTATAGATATTATTAAAAAATTAAGAAAGAATCTTAATTTTATTCCAAATATTAAAAATAATAAAAATGAGAGTATTCTTGATAAAGCTATTAATGATAGTTATATTTATACAACTGTTAAAATATTGGAAGATAAAAGATTTAATAATATTGATATATTGTCATTTAAAAATTTATATGATACATATATTAAAACAAATAATTATGGTAGATATACTAAATTAACCAACTTAGAAGTTATAATTGATAGTTTAGACGAAAAAAGTTTATTACCAAAAATGGATAAATTAATAAAATTAATTCGTGCTAATTTTGATATAATAAAAAAAGAAGTAGTTAATAATAAAACTATTGTTATAGATAATATAATAAATGAATTATTAGAAGAAAGTAATGCATAAGCATTACTTTTTTGTTATAATAATAACTACTTATATAGAAAAAGTAGGTGAAAAAATGATACTACCTAATTTAAAAGAAGCCAAAAAAAGAACTAAAGATCCTGTCTTAACTAAACAATTTAATATATCAAATGATTTAGTGCTTATTGGTCAAGGTAAAAGTTATTATATTAAAACTTATGGATGTCAAATGAACGAAAGAGATAGCGAAGATATTAAAGGAATCTTAGAACATATTGGTTTTAAAGAAGTATTTGATTATGAACAAGCCGATTTAGTATTATTAAATACATGTTCAATTAGAGAAAACGCTAATGATAAAGCTTTTGGAATGCTTGGCAGATTAAAACATTTAAAACAACAAAAAAAAGATTTAATAGTAGGTTTATGTGGTTGTATGGCCCAAGAAGAAATAGTAATTAATCAAATTTTAACAAAATATAAATGGCTTAATTTTGTTTTTGGAACACACAATATTATTAATTTGCCTTATTTAATTAATCAAAATATGATATTTAATAAATTAATGATTGAAGTGCCAAGTATTGAAGGTAATATAATTGAAGGAATTCCTTCTAAAAGATTATTTAATCATAAAGCTTTTGTTAATATTATATATGGGTGTGATAAATTTTGTACTTATTGCATTGTTCCTTATACTAGAGGAAAGCAAAGAAGTAGAACAAAAGAAGACATCATTAAAGAAATAAAGGCTTTAAAAAAACTCGGGTATCAAGAAGTAACTTTGTTAGGTCAAAATGTTAATGCTTATGGAAAAGATTTATATAATAATTATAATTTAGCTAATCTTTTAGAAGAAGTTAGCAAACTAGGAATTGCTAGAATTCGATTTGTTACTAGTCACCCATGGGATTTCACTGATGAAATGATTGATGTTATAGCTAAATATGATAATATCATGCCTGCAATTCATTTACCTATCCAATCAGGAAGTAATCGCATTTTAAAGTTAATGGGAAGGCGGTACACTAAAGAAGATTATATAACATTATTTAATAAAATTAAAAAGAAAATAGCAAGAGTTAGTATTTCAACTGATATTATAGTAGGTTTTCCTACTGAAACAGAATCTGATTTTAATGAAACAATTGATTTGGTTAATACTTGTCATTTTGATAATGCCTTTACTTTTATATATTCTAAAAGAGTAGGTACTGTAGCTTTTAAAATGGAAGATAATATTCAAGAAAAGGTTAAAGAACAAAGATTACAATTGTTAAATAAAACAGTTAATAAATATTTTTTACAAAACAATTTAAAATATGAAAATCAAATAGTAGAAATATTAGTAGACGGAATAGACCTTAAAACAAAACAATTATATGGCTATACTGACACTAATAAATTAGTTTATTTTCCAGGAACAGAAAATTTAATAGGTCATATTATAAAAGTTAAAATAACAAAACCAAAGACTTGGAGTTTAGAGGGAATAATTCAGTCTGAAAATTAAAATACTAGATATAACTAATTAGTTATATCTTTTATTTAGCAACAAATACCTATAATTGCATAAATTAGAATGAGGAGGAATAATAATGGCTAATTATAAAGAAATCGTAACAAAAGCAGTACTTGGTAAAGGTAAAAAAGTTTTTTCTAATGAAGAAACCTTAGCAATGGAAATTGTTCCAAGTACAGTTTTAGGTTGTTGGGTTATCAATCATAATTTTAAAGGTTATAAAAAAGGAAATACTATTAAAATAGAAGGTAGTTATGATGTTAATATTTGGTATGCATATGATAATGATACTAAAACTAATGTAGTTAAAGATACTGTTAAATATGTTGAAAATGTTAATATACGCCAAAGAGAAGAAACTGAATTATCAAATGAAGAAATAATTATAAGATCTTTAAAAGATCCTAATTGTGTTAAAGTCAATATAATTGATAATAAGATTAAATATATTATAGAAAAAGAATTGGGAATTGAAGTAGTTGGTGATACAAAAATTAAGATATTAATTGATGAAAGTGAAGAACCTTGGGAAGAAATAATCGATGAAAAAGAAGTTGAACAAGAAATTAATGATTCAATTACAGAAGATTTTATTGAAGAAGAATAATTAATATTTATTAAACGATTTTTTCATGGGACTTTCTCAAGAAAGTCGTTTTTTTATTATAAGTTGACAGATTTAATATATTTGGTCTTGTAGATTGTCTTTTTATTAGTTTTATCTTATAATTTAATTAGATAATATTTAATAAGGAGAAAAAAATGGATAAATTAGCCCAAATCATTGAAGAAAATGAATCTAATGTTAGATCTTATTGTCGAGCATTTCCTGTTGTTTTTAAAAAAGCAAAAGGTTCTTATTTATATGATGAAAATGGTAATCAGTATTTAGATTTTTTTGCTGGCGCAGGGGCACTTAACTATGGTCATAATAACGAGTTGATAAAAAAAGCTATTATTGATTATATTGAAAACGATAATATTATGCATGGATTAGATATGTACACAGAGGCAAAAGCTTTATTTATTAATGAGTTTACTACAAAAATTTTAAAACCAAGAAAACTAAATTATAAAATTCAATTTTGTGGATCAACTGGTACTAATGCCGTTGAAGCAGCTATAAAGCTAGCACGTAAAAATAAGGGTAGACATAATATATTTACTTTTATGGGAGCTTTTCATGGTATGTCTTTGGGATCTTTATCTTTATGTAGTGATTTAGCTAGTCGGAAAGGGGCTTTTATAGCCTTAAACAATGCCTATTTCCTACCATATCCAGTAGGATGTTCTGCTAATTTTGATACAATCGAGTATATAGAAAATATTTTAAAAGATGATCATTCTGGTATAGAAAAACCAGCTGCTATTATTTTAGAAACAACCCAGGCTGAAGGAGGTATTAATGTATGTCCTACAGAATGGCTACAAAGATTAGCGAAATTATGCCAAGATTATGATATTTTATTAATAGTTGATGATATTCAAGTTGGTAATTCAAGAACTGGTTATTTCTTCTCTTTTGAAAGAGCAGGTATTGTACCAGATATAGTTGTATTATCAAAGTCAATTAGTGGTTTTGGTTTACCTATGTCTATAATTTTATTTAAAGAAGAATTAGATATTTGGAAACCAGCTGAACATAATGGTACTTTTAGAGGTAATCAACTAGCTTTTGTGGGTGCAAAAGAAGCTATTAAACTTAATATTGAATTGAATTTAAATAATGAGGTACAAAGAAAAGGAAAAATAGTTAAAGAAATAATAGAAAAAGAGATTTTACCTATAGATTCAAAATTAACATATAGAGGAATAGGTTTAATATGGGGAATTGATTTTTCTAATTTTGAAAACGAAGGATTAAGCAAAATAGTCGCTAATAAATGTTTCGAAAAAGGTTTAATAATTGAAAGAGCAGGACGAAAAGATGTTGTTTTAAAAATATTACCACCTTTAATTATTAAAGATGAAGAATTAATTAATGGATTAAATATTATTAAAGAAGCTATAAAGGAAGTGTTAAATTGAAACTAAAAGATTTATTTGATTGTTCATATGACATAGAGATTGCTAAAATAACTGATGATTCTCGAGATGTTATTCCAGGTACTCTTTTTATAGCAATTAAGGGTTTAACCAGTGATGGAAATGATTTTATAGATCAGGCTATCCAAAAAGGTGCTGTAGCTATTATTACAGAACAATCAATAAAAAAAGCTATCCCTGTTATAACTGTAGAAAACTCTAATTTAGTATATAATCAATTACTAAATAAATATTATCAAGAACCGTTATCTAAATTAAAAATGATAGGAGTTACCGGTACTGATGGTAAAACAACTGTATCTGAAATTATTTATCAATTATTAAATATAGATAGTAAATGTGGTTATATAGGTACAAATGGTATTCGCTGTCTTAAATATGAACAAGAAAATGATTTTACCACGCCTTTACCAGCTGATTTATTTTTAGCTTTTTATAATTTTGCTAAAGAAAAATGCCAATATGTTACTTTAGAAGCTTCATCAGAACGTTTATCTTCACAGAAGTTAGCATATATTGATTATGATGTTGCTATATTTACAAACCTTTCAAGAGATCATTTAGATACTCATAAAACCATGGAAAATTATGCTTCATCTAAAGCACTTCTTTTTAAAAATACTAAAGAAAAAGGTTTGTGTATTTTAAATATAGATGATAATTATGCACACATATTTAAAAAAACAGCGCGAAGTAAAATTAAAACATATTCTCTTAACAATCATCAAGCTGACCTATATTCTTCTAATGTAAAAGTTAAATATAATAATTTATCATTTGATATAAATGGTTATTTGGGAAAACATCATATTGAAACATCTATTTCAGGAGAATATAATGTTTATAATTTAATGAGTGCAATTATTTGTTTAGATTATTTTGGTTATTGTATAGAAGATATTATTCAAAAAATCAAACTTCTTAAACCAATAGAAGCTAGGCAAACGTTAGTTGAAGTTGGACAACCTTTTAATGTTATGGTTGATTATGCTCATACAGCTAATGCTTTAAAAAACCTTCTACCTTATGCTAAGTTAATTACTAAAAACAATATTATTGTTGTAGTAGGAGCAGGAGGTTCTAGAGATCCTCAAAGAATGATTGATATGGCTAATTTTTGTAGTGAAAATGTTTATTTTTCTATTTTTACAATCGAGGATGCTAGATATAATGATCCAAAACAATTATTAGCTGATATGGTTAGTGAAGTTACTAAAGATAATTATAAATTAGAAATTGATCGAGATAAGGCTATAGAAGAAGCTTTATATTTAGCCAAACCTGGTGATACTGTTTTAATTTTAGGAAAAGGTACTGAAAGATATCAAAAAACAATGGGTAAACTAGTACCACGTAAAAACGATATTGAACAAGCTCAATATATTTTAGAAAAGATAAAAAAAGAAAGTTTAGTAGATAACTACTAGACTTTCTTTTTTATTCATTAAATAAATCAGGCAAATCATTTTCTAACAAAACAAAGGTTTCTTTATCTTTAATTTTATTTATAATAGGAAATGCTAATTTAACATCATTTACAATCGATATTTGTTTTTTATGATAATCTTTAGCCATTAAACCATCATATATAGGTTTAGTTTGTTTTTCACCAACTAAAATAACATAATCCGCTACATCAGCTATATATTCACCAAATAATTTATTTAATTCATATTGCTTATCTTTTAACTCAATCATGCCGGGGGTTACTACTATTTTCTTTCCAGGCATTATTTTTAAGACTTCTAGAGCCATTTTAGAACCCACCGGATTAGAATTATAAGCATCATCAATAATATTTAAATCACCAACTCTTTTAAGTTCTAAGCGGTGGGTAATTGGTTTTATATTTTTAACTCCTCTTTGCATTTCTTCATAAGTTAAATTAAACGATTGACTAACTAATAAAGCTGCTAAAATATTATATACATTGGGAATTCCTAATAATTTAGTTTCAAAAGATACTGTTTTATTATCTTTAGTAAATACAGCATCAAAAGTCATTCCTTTGCTATTATAATCAATATTTTGAGCATATAAATCAACATCTTTATTTTCAATACCAATCCATTTGATTTGACAATCGTTTTTAATTTTATAAGCTACTTGTTTAGGGTCATCTTTATTTAATATTCCTATCCCATTATTAGGTAAAGCTTCTATAAGCTCAAATTTTGTTTTTTGAATGTTTTCTTCAGTTTTAAAAGTTTCTAAATGTGCTAAACCAATATTAGTAATAATACCATAGGTGGGTTTAATAAAATCACATATTCTTTTAATTTCTCCAGTAATGCAAGCAGCCATTTCAGGAATAAATATTTGTTCAAATTTATCTAAATAGTTGTTTACTGTTAGCATTAATCCAAGTGGAGTATTTAAATTAGTAGGAGATGGGAAAGCACGATATTTAACTGATAAAATATCAGCTAAGATATTTTTGCTACTGGTTTTCCCATAACTTCCAGTAATACCTACAGTAGGAATTTTCATTATTTCCAATTTTCTTTTTGCCCGTCTTTTATATTTTAAATAAGTTAATTTTTCAATAGGTAAATTTATAACATATGCTAAATAAACTACTACATAAATTAAGCTAGCTAAAGAAATTAATATTAAATAATAAAACCATAAATAATAACTATTAAAGTTTTGCCATATGAATATCAATAAAATTACAAATAATAACGATTCAGTAAAAATTAACCTTTTAATTCGAAAAGTAATCTTTAAAGGTTTTTTTACTTGTTCTTGTTTGTTTTTTTTAATTGTTATGTAACTAATGCTAGCATAAAATATAAAGAATAATAAATAACTAAAAGTTGGTTTTTCTAAAAAGTAAATTATTAAAACTACAAAAAAACCTAATAAATCAATTGTTATATAACTTTTATATTTGTTTTTTATACTCCATTTTAGATATCTATTTGATTCATTATAAAAATTCTGTTGTAACATTTGCAAAGCAATTTTACTTTTGATAGCTATATAAATAAAATAACTAATTAAAAAAAATCCAAACATTTTTTCACCTTCTTAATATTATTATATCATAATAAAAAAAAGAATTAGTATTTAATTCTTTTTTCAATATAATTTATTACCCAATAGAGTAGACTAGACAAAACACCCAGTAAAAAGATTCCCGTAATAACTAAATTTAAATTAAAAACTTGTGATCCATAAACAATTAAATAACCAATACCACTTTTTGATACTAAAAATTCCCCCATAATAACCCCAATAAAAGACATACTAATATTTATTTTTAAAGTATTAACTATATTTGATAAATTACCAGGTAATATTAACATTGAAAATATTTGCCATTTTGAAGCTTTGAAACTTTGAAGTAATTTAATTTTATTAATATCAGTACTTCTAAAACTTTGATAATTATTCATAATAGTAACAATCATAGAAATTAATAAAGTCATAATAATAATAGATTTCATACCAGCTCCAAACCAAATTATAATAATAGGTCCTAAAGCTACTTTAGGTAAACTATTTAGAAGAGTTAAATATGGATCTACTACTTTAGCTAGAAAATTATTCCACCACAAGATAGCAGCAATAATTAAACCTGATATAGAACCAATAACAAAACTAATAATAGTCTCATATAGAGTAATAGCTATATGTTTAAACAAATTATTTTGTTTATATAGTTCTACAATAGAAGTTAATATTAATGATGGTTTAGAAGTAATAAAAGTATTAATTAAATTAAAATAAGCTAATAATTCCCATGTAATTAATAATAAAATAAATATTGTAAATTGACTAATTAAAATATATTTTTTCCTTCTTTTGTTATTTTTTAAAAACAATTGATGTTCTAAACTATACATGATAATCAATTTCCTTCCACAAAATTTCATAATATTTACTAAATTCTTCGGCTTTTCTATTTTGTATAGGACTAAGACGCTTAGTATAATTAATATTTAAGATCTTTTTTACATTACAAGGCCTTTTTGATAAAACTATAATTTTATCAGCCATACTAATAGCCTCAGCCAAATCATGAGTAACCATTAAAGTAGTTTTGCCTTCTTTCTTTATGATATTATAAACATCATTAGAAAGTGCTAATCTAGTTTGGTAATCTAAAGCACTGAAAGGTTCGTCTAATAAAAGAATATCAGGATCAGTTGCTAGGGTTCTAATTAAAGCTACTCTTTGTCTCATACCCCCTGATAAAGAGCTAGGATATTTATTAATAAACTCACCTAAACCGTAAGTATTTAATAAATGAATAACTTTTTTCTTTGTTTGATTATTTTCTTCCTTAGTTATTTTTAATCCTAATAAGCAATTATCTAAAATAGTTAACCAAGGAAAAAGAGAATCATCTTGTAACATATATCCTAGTTTTCTATTATCAAATATTTGAATATTACCACTAGATTTTTTTTCCAAGCCTGCTAATATTGATAAAAGAGTACTTTTACCACAGCCTGATGGACCAACAATGGCAATAAATTCGTTTTTCTTAACACTTAAATTTAAATTTTCAATAGCCAAAACTTCACCGCTTAAATCATGATAAACTTTACTTAAATTTTTAATGGTTAAGATATCTTTCACTTTAATCTCCAAGATAAATTAAATCTTGATATGGTACCATTTCTTCTAATACCCCAGCAGCAATCATAATTTCTTGTAAATGATTAAAAGACTCTTCCGTAAAAGCAGTTGTTTTAGGCCAAGATTCTTGATTTTTATAACGATTAACAACTCCTTCTAAATCGCTTAAAGAAGTATCAGGGAAAAAATCAATAATAGCTAAAGCAATTGTTTTATTATCATTATTATTAACAAAATCTAAACCTTTTTGAATAGCATTTCGAAATTTTTTGATAATTTCTGGATTATCCTTTATGTAACTAGTGCGAGCACTATAAGAAGTATAAGGTACTATCCCACCAAGTTCTCCAATAGATGCTACAACATAGCCATAACCTTGTTTTTCAACTTGTAAAGCATTTGGTTCAAATAAAGTAACAAAGTCTCCAGTTCCCCCTATAAAAGCACCTGCCATGGAAGCAAAATCAATACTAGTATCAATATTAACATCTTTTGCTGGATTAATACCATGTTCTCTTAAAGCCCATTCAAAGGTCATTTCAGGCATGCCGCCTTTTCGCCCTCCAATAACGTCTTTGCCTATTAAATCATTTAAAGTAAAGTTATCAATTTTTTTCCTAGATACTAAAAACGAACCATCTTTTTGAGTTAATTGAGCAAAAGTTTTTAAATAGTTTTTTTCTCCACCGCTATAAATATATATAGTAGCTTCACTTCCAGAAAAACCAATATCAACATCACCTGATAAAACAGCTGCTGTTACTTTGTCAGCCCCAGGTGTTAAAATAAGATCGATTTCTAAACCTTCTTCTTCAAAAAATCCTTGACTAATTGCAGCATAAGCTGGAGCGTAAAAAACAGAATGTGCGACTTCGGCTACTTTAATTTTAGTTAATCCTGATGTCGGCTTCTTAAAGCTAAAAAACAGACTTGCAGTAATAGCTAAGAAAATTAAAATACTAACAACAAAAATAAATATTTTTTTCATATATCCTCCTTTTTTTATTCTTTGTATTATACGTTTTTATAATTATTTTGTGTATTATAATTAGTATTTTCTTTTTATGTATCTTAATATTTGGTATAATACTATTATATAGGTAGGAGCTAAACATGGTTAATTTAAATGAACTAAATAAAGAACAATTGAAAGCTATTAAAATTACAAAAGGACCCTTATTAATATTAGCCGGAGCTGGTTCCGGAAAAACTAGAGTTTTAACAACTAAAATTGCATATTTAATTGAACAAAATATAGCTAAACCATATCAAATATTGGCTATTACGTTTACCAATAAAGCTGCAAAAGAAATGGTTGGACGTTTAAAAAAATTAATAGGTAAGATAGCAAACGATCTTCAAGTTTCTACCTTTCATTCTTTTGGTTTAAGAATTATTAAAGAAAACTATCAATTATTAGGATATTCATCTAATTTTGTTATTATGGACAGTGATGATAGTATATCGATTATAAAAAAGATTTTAAAAGAATTTGATTTGGATTCTAAGTTATTTAATCCTAATGCTATAAAAAGCAAAATAAGCAGTGCCAAAAACGAACTTATATTACCTAAAGATTATGCTAAATATGCTTTTAGTGATTTTGAGAAAGTTGTATTAAAAGTTTATATAAGATATGAAGAAATGTTAAAGATAAGTAATTCAGTTGATTTTGATGATTTACAAATATTACCTTTAAAATTATTTATGGAACATCCTATTATATTAGAAAAATACCAGAATAAATTTAGGTATATTTTTATTGATGAATATCAAGATACTAATAAAGTACAATATTTATTATCGAAAATGATTAGTAAAAAATATCAAAATATTTGTGTTGTAGGTGATAATGATCAAGCAATTTATTCATGGCGAGGAGCTAATTACCAAAATATATTAAATTTTGAAAAAGATTATCCTAATACCCAAGTTATTTTATTAGAGCAAAATTATCGTTCAACTCAAAATATTTTAAAAGCTGCTAACAGTGTTATTATTAATAATAAAGATCGCAAAGATAAAAAATTATGGACTACTGCAGAAATTGGTGAACAGTTAACTTTTTATCAAGCTTACGATGAAAAAGATGAGGCCTCATATGCTTTACAAGAAATAAAGCAACTGATTGATAAAGGAATTCCTAAAGAAACAATAGCTATTTTATATCGTACTAATGCCCAATCAAGAGTTGTAGAAGAGGCTTGTTTAAAAGAAAATGTTCCTTATCGTATTGTTGGTAATTTCTATTTTTATAACCGTCAAGAAATAAAAGATTTACTCGCATATTTAAGATTAATTCATAATGAAAAAGATAATATTAGTTTACTACGTGTGATTAATACTCCAAGAAGGGGCATTGGAGAAAAAAAGATTACCGAATTAATTAATCGCGCTAATGAGAAAAATCAAAGTATTTATGAGATTATAGACAGCGGTAAGGAGCTTTTATTTAAAGAAATGATAGAATCCTTAAAAAAGATTAAAGATGAAATCACTTTAACTGAATTAATTGATAAAGTATTAAACGCTAGTGGTCTAAAAGAAGAATTAATAAAAACCAAAACTTTAGAAGCAGATATTAGATTAGAAAATCTAGAAGAATTTAAATCTATTACTAAATCTTTTGAAGAAAGAGAAGGATTAATATCATTAGAGGATTTTTTATTAGAAGTAAGTTTAGTTAGTGATAAATCAGAGTATAAAGATGACTATGATCGTATTAATTTAATGACTGTTCATTCAGTAAAAGGTTTGGAATTCGATTATGTTTTTATAATAGGATTAGAAGAGGGAATATTTCCTCATATTAATTCTTTAATGGAATCTTCACAATTAGAAGAAGAAAGAAGATTGTGTTATGTTGCTATTACTCGGGCTAGAAAAAAGGTATATTTAATTAATGCTAGAAGAAGAATGCTTTATGGTAGGGAAAGTGTTAATCCTACTAGTCGATTTATTAATGAAATTGATTCATCTTTAATTGATATGCCAAATTATCAAGAAAAAATGACCATTAAGAAAGAAGATTATCTTAATAAAACAGAGACAGACTATGTAACAGGCGATTTAGTATATCATGAAACCTTTGGTAAAGGAATAGTCATTGAGGTTAGCAATACCTTAGTTACAGTAGCATTTAATCAAAAAAACGGAGTTAAAAAAATGATAAAAAATTATAAGTATATGCAAAAAATTGATAAGGAGTAAAGAATGCAAAAAAGATATGATGATTTAATTAAAATAATAAAAGAGGCAGATTATCATTATCATACTTTAGATAATCCGATAATAACTGATCAAGAATATGATAAATATTTAAAAGAATTGTACAAAATAGAAGAAGAGCATCCAGAATTAATTAGAGAAACATCTCCGACTCAAAGAGTAGGCAGTACAGTGTTAACTGGTTTTAATAAAGTTCATCACCAAAAACCTATGTTATCTTTAAGTAATGTATTTAATGAAAAAGAAATTTTACTTTTTGATCAAAAAATAAAAAAAGAAAAAATTAATCCTACTTATGTTTGTGAATTAAAAATTGATGGCATTGCAGTATCCTTAATTTATCAAAAGGGATTATTAATTCAAGCGGCTACTAGAGGCGATGGAATAGTAGGAGAAGATATAACTAATAATGTTAAAACAATTAAAAGTATCCCACTTAGATTAACTAAAAACATTGATATTACTGTTCGTGGGGAAATATATATGAGTAAAAAGGTTTTTGAAGATTTAAATAAAACCAATTTAAGTAAAGGGATTAATTTATTTCAAAATCCACGTAATGCAGCTGCTGGATCAATTCGCCAATTAGATGCTAAAATAACTAATGAAAGAAAACTGAATAATTTTATTTATCATCTACCTAATCCATTAGATTACGGCTTAAAAACTCATTTTGAGGCCTTGAAATTTATGAAAGAATTAGGTTTTAAGATAAATGATGAATCTCAATTAGTTGGATCAATTGAAGAAGTTTTAGAATTTATTAAAAAACAAAGTAAATTAAGAGATAAATTATCTTATGAAATTGATGGAATAGTTATTAAAATAAATGATATTCAAGATCAAATAAATTTAGGTTATACTGCTAAATCTCCAAAATGGGCAACAGCGTATAAGTTTCCCGCTATAGAAGTTTTGACCAAATTAAACGATATTGTTTTTACTGTTGGGCGAACTGGTAAAATTACACCTAATGCAGTATTGGATCCTGTTTTAGTTGCAGGTTCAACAATAAGAAGAGCAACTCTACATAATGAAGATTTTATTAACGATAAAAAGTTAAAAATAGGAGATATAGTATCTATTAGAAAAGCAGGGGATGTTATACCGGAAGTAGTTGAAGTAAAAACAAACCGAAGAACAGGTTTTGAAAAACCATTTAAAATGATTAAACAATGTCCTATTTGTCATACCAAATTAGTTAAATATGAAAATCAAGTAGATTTTTATTGCCCTAATTCGGCTTGTGATGCTAGAAAAATAAATAATCTAATTCATTTTACTAGCCGTAAAGCTATGAATATAGAAGGGCTGGGAGAAAATATTATTGAGATTTTCTATAATTTAGGTTTAATTACTAATATATCAGATATATATATATTAAAAGATCAAAAAGAAACCTTAATAGAATTAGAAGGATTTGGATATAAATCAATTGATAATTTATTAAGTGCTATTGAAAATAGTAAAAGCCGTTCATTAGAAAAACTACTTTTTGCTTTAGGTATTCCTCATGTAGGGGAAAAAACTGCATTAATTATTGCTAAAAAATATTTACATTTAGATGAAATTATTAATATATCTACAGAAGAACTATTACAAATTCCTGATATAGGTAATATTATTGCTGAAAGCTTAACAACTTACTTTAAAAATAAAGATAATTTAATTCAAATCAATAAATTAAGAGAAAATGGTCTTAATTTTAATTATTTAGGTTCTACATCTTTAAATAAATCACTAGTTAATAAAACCTTTGTTATAACGGGGACACTATCTTCAATGAATAGAGATGAAATAACCGCTAAAATAATCTCTGCTGGGGGATCTGTTACGGATAATGTTAGTAAAAGAACTTCTTATTTAATAGTCGGTGACAATTTTGGCAGTAAATATAAAAAAGCAAAAGAATTAGATGTTCCTATTATTAATGAAGATGATTTTTTCCAATTACTAACATAATAGTATCTTGCTAATGTTCACAAATTATTGTATAATTATTCTACAAGATTAGGAGATGAAAAAATGAAATTTATTAAGAAAAATAAATTTGTTATTATAGTAATAATCATTTTTATCGTAACAACTTTTATTCTATATCAAGCTTATCAATTACTTATGCCTAGTAATGGTGTTATTTATGGAAATCGACTAGAGGGCATTAAAGAAGTTCCAATTAAACAAGATTTAATTAATGAAATAAATAAGTCTTTGCAAGAAAAAGAAGCAGTAAGCACTTCTGAAATTAATATTATTGGTAAAACAGTTAATATAATTATTACTGTTGAGGATGATACTAATATAAAGACAGCGAAAGATGTAGGTAATATTACTTTAGAGCATTTTGAAGAAAAACAACTAAAATATTATGATTTTCAAGTATTTATTAAAAAGAAAGATTCAACTCAAAACAATTTTCCTATTATTGGTTATAAGCATGCCCAAAAGGATATTTATATATGGACTAAAGATCGAGAGGTAATTCAATGAAAAAGAAGTTATATCTAATTATTCCCATACTAGTTGCTTTTTTAGTTTTTACCGGAGTTCTTATTTATTATCAATATGAAAGAGCTAAAACATCTTTTACTATTGCTGAAAAACGTTGGATTGAAAATAATAAAAACAATATTATTGATATTGAAGTTATTAATAATATTCCTATATATGGTATAAATGGTGAAGGAATATTTTTTGATATTTTAAATAATTTTGCTGAAGAAACATCTTTAGAATTAAATATTTTACCTTATTTAAAAGAAAACGAACCAACAAGCAATAAATATCGCATTAGATTATTAAATGCTGATACTGTTTTAAGTGATAAAGATCTTTTAATTTATGAAGATAATTATGTCATTATTAGTAAGAAGGCTAATGAAATATTAGAAATAGATAATATAAAAGATGAAACAATTGGAACTTTAACAAACGATGCTGGAGAATTAAGTTATTATTTAAAAGATGTTACTAATATTAAATACGCTACTTATAATTCTATAGATTTATTATTTACTGCTTTAGATAATGGTGAAATAACTATGTTAGTTATTCCTAATATTTTATATTTAGATAAGACAATCGGTACAACAGATTATTATATTAATTATCATTTTACAGAATATACTAAAAAAATAGTTTTAACCTTATCTGAAGATAATACAATTTTAAATAGTATTATCAAAAAATATTTTATTAAATGGAAAGATGAATATTTTGTTGATAGTTATAATGAGAAGCTGCTTAGTTACTATATCGAGCGAAATAATATAAACGATAAAACTAGAGTCGATATTTTATCTAAAAGTTATATTTATGGTTATGTCGAAAACAGCCCATACGAAAAAACAGTTAGAGGAGAGTCTAGGGGGATTGCATCTGAATATATTAATCGTATGATTAGATTAGCTGATATAGAAGTTGAATATAAACGTTTTTCTAGTGTTAAAAAATTAAAACAAGCAATTGCAAATAAGGAAATTGATATTTATTTCGATTATTATGGTATAGAAGATTCCAATTACTTAAACACAATCTCGACTTTTAATGAAAAATATGCTGTTTTAGCCAAGAAAAATAGTGATTACATTATTAATACTTTTGAAAGTTTAAAAAACAAAAAAGTAAATATGCTAAATAATAACCAACTATATAATTACTTTAAGGGTAATAGTCGAGCTTTAATAGAAACTTACAATAGCGTTGAGCAATTAGTTAATAAAAATAAAGATATTATTGTGGTTGATTTCGAAGTTTATAATTATTACCATAATTCTAAATTTAAAAATTATCAATTGCTATATGTTAATAATTTTACTAATGAATATAATTTTAAAGTTTTAAAAGAAAATGAACCTTTTTATAAATTATTTAATTATATTATTCAAACTAATTCTTATTATCGCTATCGAAATACGGGCTTAAATAGTTTACATGGAAGTTTGGTCGATTTTAAGACATTTCAACAAGCTTATTTAATTGTTGTAACTATTATTTTAATACCAGTTATTTTTATTACAGGATTATTACTATATATTGGGCGAAAAAAGAGAGTAAAAGCAATTAAAATAGATGATAAACGCAAATATACAGATTTATTAACTTCGTTAAAAAACCGTAATTATCTAAATTTAAATATTAAGGCATGGGAAGAAAGTACGATATATCCACAATCTATCATTATTATAGATTTAAATAATGTTAAATATGTTAATGATAATTATGGACATGAGGCTGGTGATAAATTAATTATTGCAGCTGCCAGTATTTTAGTTAATAATCAATTAGAAAACAGTGAAATCATTAGAACAGATGGTAATGAGTTTCTTATTTATTTAGTAGGTTATTCTGAGCAACAAACAACTACTTACACTAAAAAACTATCAAAAGAATTTAAAGAATTACCACATGGGTTTGGGGCAGCAGTTGGTTTTAGTATGATTGTTGATGATATTAAGACAGTTGATGATGCTATAAACGAAGCTACTTTAGATATGCATAAAAATAAGGAAGAATATAAATAGGTTATATTTATGATAAATAAAATAAAAATCTTCTTTAAAACATTATTCAAAGAAATAAGTAGAGTAGAAATGCAATTTTTACCAGGACAAATAGCTTTTCATTTTGTCCTTTCTATGATTCCTATTATTACAATATTAAGTATTATTATAACTCGTTTTTCTTTTTCTATAGGAGATATAAATCAATTATTTAATAATAGTTTACCTACTGGTGTTGCCAATCTTTTATTAGATTTATTTAAATTTAAAGGTTCCAATATTAATAACATTATTTTTATCATATCATCATTTATTTTAGCTAGTAACGGTTCCTATTCTATAGTTGTAGCAACAAATATTATATATTCTATTGATGATCCTAATACTATTAAAAAAAGAATTAAGTCTTTTATTATGACTATAGTTATTACTTTTTTGTTATTATTTATGTTATTAGTTCCCGCTTTTGGTGATAGTATTTTAGCTTTGATTATGTCTATTTTTAAAAAAGAAGCTATAATTCATATTATTAGTAGGGCGTATCATATTTTAAAGACTCCTTTATCAATATTATTTATCTTTATTGGCATTAAAATTCTGTATACAATGGCACCTAGTAAAAAAATTAAAAGTAAAGAAACAACTATTGGAGCTTTAGCTACTACTTTTAGTTGGATAATAGCAACAAAAGCATATAGCTTATATGTTTCTAATTTTGTACACTATGATCTATTTTATGGTAGTATTTCTAATGTTTTAATTTTATTGTTATGGGTTTATCTTTTAGCATACCTTTTTGTATTAGGTATTGCTATGAATGCTAGTTTATATAAGAAAATTAATCAAGATTAAGAAGGTGTATTATGAAAAAAAATAAAATAATAAATGAATATATTAAAAAAACTAGGCAGAGAATTAATACTTATGTAGACAATAATAAACCTTTTATTACCTATGTTATTACAATTTTGATAAATTCATTATTATTGAGAATCTTAACAATGAAAAGTTTTGATGCTGTTTTTACTATAAAACCATTAATAGCTGATCTAGCTTTTATTCTTTTTGTTGGTTCTTTTGTATATTTAATCAAACCTAATCATCAAAAAAAACGTTTTATATATTTATTAATTGTAGCCTTTCTCTTAACTCTAATATGTATAATTAATTCAATATATTATACTTTTTACACTTCATTTTCTTCAATATCTTTAATTGCAACATCAAAATTTATTGTTGAAGTAGGGGATGCTGTTACTCAAAATGTATTACAAATTAAAGATTTAATTTATTTATGGGGTCCTATTGTAATGATTATGACCTATTATAAATTGAAAAAAGAAGGTTATTATAAAGATAAAAAGCGTTTAAATAGTACTAAAAAAATGATGGTAAAAACAATATATGTAGCCTTAATATTAGCAGGCTTATTTATTATTAATTTAAGTTCTTTAGAAGTTGGTCGCTTTATGAAACAATGGAATAGAGAATATATAGTTAAGCGTTTTGGTATTTTTACTTATCATTTAAATGATGCTGTTAAGAGTTTAGAACCAAAACTAGTTACATTGTTTGGTTATGATTCAGCTAAAGAAAATTTTGATCAATATTTTATTGATAATCCAACAATATATAAATCCAATATGTATACAAATATTTTTGAGGGAATGAATATTATTGCTATTCATGCAGAAAGTATTCAAACTGCTGCTATGGAACAAGTTTTTAATGGATTGGAATTAACTCCTAATTTAAATCGTTTAGCTAGAGAAGGTATTTTCTTCGATCATTTTTATAATCAAGTAAGTGTAGGTACTAGTAGTGATACAGAATTTACATTAAACACTTCTTTAATGCCTTCTAGTATTGGAACAGTATTTGTTAATTATTTTGATAGGGAATATATATCAATTCCTAAATTATTGAAAGAAAAAGGTTATTATGCATTCTCTATGCATGGTAATAATGGTAGTTTTTGGAATCGTAATGTTATGCATAAAAGTCTAGGTTATAATAAATTCTATAGTAAAGAAAGTTTTGAAATAGATGATATTGTAGGACTAGGTCTTTCTGATAAATCATTTTTCCGCCAAAGTATTAATTACATATTAGATATAAAAGAAAAACATAGTCCTTATTATGGCACTATGATAATGTTAAGTAACCATACCCCTTTTAATGATCTTGATAAATATGGAAATTTTGCAGTAGATATTAAAGAAACAGTTATTAGTCCAGATGGAACTAGTGAAGTAGTGACTTATCCTTATATGGAAGAAACTAAATTAGGAAATTATTTTAAATCTACTCATTATGCTGATGCTGCTATAGGTGAATTTATTCAAGAATTGGATAATAATAATTTATTAGAAAATACAGTTATTATTATTTATGGAGATCATGATGCCCGTTTATCAAAATCAAATTGGAATTTGTTATATAATTATGATAAAGATAGTGATAGTGTATTAGATGAATCTGATCTTAACTATATTGATTTTAATAGTTATAGCTACGAACTTAATCGTCGCACCCCCTTTATTATATGGACCAAAGAAAGAACCTTTAATCGTAAAGTCTCGTCAGTAATGGGAGCTTATGATATTGCACCTACACTAGGTAATATGTTTAATTTTAAAAATCCATATGCTTTAGGAAAAGATATCTTTAATCATTTAGATGATAATATAGTTGTTTTTCCAAATAGTAATTGGTTAACTAATACAGTTTATTATAATAGTCAAAAAGGGGAGTATTTAACTCTTACTAATAGTATTATCAGTAGTGATTATATTGATAATAATATTGAATACACAGAAAAACTATTAGAAGTTTCAAATAATATTATTAATTATAATTTATTAAATTTTAGTAAGGAGAAATAAAATGGCTAAGAAGAAATTAAAAAAGAAAGTACGTATAAGTATTATAGTAATGTTGCTAACTGTTGTTTTAGCAATTATTATAGCTATTTTACTATTTACAGGAAATAAAGAAAAAACGAAACCAGTTAAAGTTATTCAATCAATTGATCAATATGGTTATACATTAACAGAAAATAAAACAAAATTATATAAAAGTATATTTAAGGAGTTAGAAGAAGAGTTAAATAAAAAAGAGGTTAATTATGAAACTTATGCCTCTTTAATAGCTAAACTATTTATAGTAGATTTTTATGATTTAGATAGTAAAATTGCTAAAACAGATATTGGTGGTCTTCAATTTATTTATCCTGATATTAAAGATAACTTTACTATTAAAGCTGAAGAAACTTTATATAAATATGTAGAAAACAATCTCGATGGTAAACGAAAACAAATACTTCCTAAAGTAAACAATGTTAATATTGATAACATTGAGTCAATCGAATACTCATATAATAAGAAAAAATATTTAGAAGCTTATGAAATTGATTTATCATGGGAATATAGTAAAAACTTAGGTTATGAAACAAATACTAAAATGAAGATTATCAAAGAAAACAAAATATTATTCATTATTGAACTAGATTAAATCAAAAAGAATTTTTTGATTTTTTTTAATATTTAATACATAAAATTTATTGGTGATTTAAATGAATTATAAATATGCTTTTATTTTAACTACTTTAGCTGGACTTTCTACTTTGTTAGGGAGTTTCCTAATCTTTGTTAAAAATAAAAACAAAGACATTACTATTGTAACAACTTTATCTTTCGCTATGGGGGTTATGATATCAGTATCATTATTAGATTTATTACCTAGTGCATATCAATTATTGAATAGTTTTAATAACTTCCCTAAGATTTTAATAATAGCTATTATTATGGTTATTGGTATTTTGTTTGGTATTATTATTGATAAATATCTTCCTAATGAAAGCAACAATCAATTATATAGAGTAGGAATTATGTCCATGCTGGCTATTATTATTCATAATATTCCAGAGGGGATGGCTACCTTTATGACAACAACAAACAATTTAAAATTAGGCTTTTATTTAGCTTTTACTATAGCATTACATAATATCCCTGAAGATTGCATCCAAAGTGTAATGTGTTAAAAATAATAAAAAAGATTGTTTTTTTATATAATTGATGCTAAAATAAAAATCAATTAGAAATTTTATTATATTTTGTAAATAAAATACATTTTGGGTGAGTTTGCCCAGATTAACATTAGATAACCTTTCAAAAGAGGGCAAACGAAGTAATAGTAGTTTTGCTCTCTTTAAATTTATTTCACAACATAGGAAATCTATGTTTATATAAAAATTATATTTTGTAAACAAAAAGAAAGGAGGAGTTTTTATGAAAAAAATAACAATTAAAAACGATATTGTTAAAAACCTTAAAACTAAACTTTCTAATAACAAAATCAAAATTTCTTTCGGTAATAAAATAGGGTTGGGTTACGATGGATGCGGAACCCACACTCATAAATAAAATATAAAAGATCCTATGTTGTGTATATTTTATTTGGAGGAAAAATATGAGAAGTTCTTGGTTAAGTCGTGAATATGATAAATCAAAAAATGTTGTAGTAGAAAAAAAAGGCAATAATTATATTTTAAAAAACAAAATTACAAAAGCAGAATATTTGTTAAATGAATCTGATTATATTAAGTATGAAAAAAACCAATTTAATGAGATTGAATGGGAGAAACTTTATTTTAGAGGTTTAGCTGTTGATAAAAACTGCGATGATTTTGAAGTGGATTCAAATTTTTCTATAAATGAAAAAAAGTTTGTAAAATTATCAATAGTTAAATCTTTTCCTTTAAAGGTTGATAATAAAGTTTTTCGGATTTTAATAAATCCAGAATTAGGATCCTGGGTGGCATTAACAAACAAAGAATTCGAAAGATATGAAAAAAATATATTTACTAATGAGGAATGGTTTAGTTTATTTATAAGAGGATTATGTGAAGATGAAGATCATACTGAAATGGAATTTGATTTTCCTATTCCTGCTGATTATCCGAGTGTTATAGTGGTTAATATAACAACTGGGTGTAATTTAAGATGTAAGTATTGTTTTGCAGATTGTGGACCTTTTAAAGGTGAAAATATGCTTGAAAGTGTTATGGATGCAACTATAGATAGTATGTTATCTATGCCACAAGTAAAAGTTATAACTTTTGAATTTCAGGGTGGCGAAGCATCTATTAATATCCCTGGAATGAGGATGTTTATTGAAAAAGTCGAAAAAGTAAAATCTAAATATGATAAACTAGTAAAATATAGAACTGAAATAAATTGTATTTTAGTAACAGAAGATTTAATTTCTTTAATAAAAGAATATAATGTTAGTGTTGGAATTAGTCTAGATGGACCAAAAGAAATGACAGATCAAACAAGAGTAGACATTGATGGAATAGGTGCGTTTGATAGAATTGAAAAAGGGATTAAGAAATTAAGAGATAACGGAATATATATTGATGGTGCAGTTTGTACTGTGGGCCAGCATAATGTTCATTATCCTAGGCAACTAATGAGATACTTTAATGAAATAGGTATGAATTTCAAACCGAGACCAGTAAACATCTTAGGAAGAGAAAAAGAAAACAATCTTACCACTAAAATAGGTGAATGGGCAAAATGTTTTAAAGAAATGCATCAAATGAGAAATGAAGTTGATGTAGAAAATTTTTCTATACATATTTTTGAAGAAAATGTATTTACACCTATTAGAGATTACATATGTTTGAGATATCCGTGTGGTGCTGCTCGTGAATTAGTCTCGGTAAATCCAAATGGTGATGTTTTTCCTTGTGATGGTTTTAAAGGTGAAGAAAGTTTTATTATGGGAAATGTTTTGAATGAAAAAATAGAAGACATGTTAAAAAAACCTGAAATAATTAAGTTAAGAAATAGAACAGCTGAAACTATTCAAAAGTGTAATAAATGTTTATTTAAAGGGATGTGTTGTTCCTGTTGTTATTCTGCGTATGGAAAATTTGGTGATATATATCGTGAAGACCCTCATTGTGAAGACAGAAAACAAATATACTTATATTTAATACAGTCTTGGATAAAAGAAAATGTATTAGATAAGGAAAAAACAAATGAAAAAAAACCAGTTAATTGTTGATAGTAGAGAAACAGGTAAAACAACTTATTTATTTAATGAAATCCATAGATTAGTTAAAGAAGGAAATAATATTATTATTTTAGATTCAGCAACTGAACATCAGGATAAATCCTTACTAAAAAAAGTTATTAATTATTATAATAATGCAATTATTATTGATGTTAAAGAAGAAAAGTCGGTTGCATTAAGAGAAGTAACAGTTCAAGACTTTATTAAAAACTTTACGAATTATTTCCCTTTTAATGAAATTTTTAGTAATAAAGATAAAATTATTTGCTTTGATTTATCACATTTTTTAGAAAAAGGACACGCTATATTGGATGAAACCAAGAATATAGAAAAATACAATTATTATAGAAATCTATATAATTTAATTTCTCAACAAATTGCATTATCTTTAATTTTAATGGAAAAGCTCAGTATAATTCGTAACAGTATAGTAGTAATGGATGAAATAGAATTTCCTATTGTAGACTATGATATATCAATATTTCAAAAAAACATTGATTTTATTGCAGCTGTTCATCCTGAAAATGCTTTTGGAACATTTTATCAAAGTTTTGACAAAATTAAATTTAAAACATATCAAAAGAGAAAGGATTGATTTTATGAATTTAACTTCTGAGGAATTAGCAAAAGAAAAAGAATATCTAATCAAAACATTAAAAATTATAAATAGTATAATAAACGAAAATGATTCTTCTATAAAAGACAAAATGGAAGAAATTACAGAAATGAAAAAATATATTTGGGATAATAATAGTGTTTTAGATGATATTGAAATTGCTACAGGAATGTATAATGTAAATCAAGATGTGGATGCGACAAATGAAAATATTAGGACATTGCAGAAATTAAAAAAATCATTAGTTAATCCTTATTTTGGTAGAATCGATTTTGTAAGAGATTCTATTAATCAGTCAGTATACATAGGTATTAATGGAATAATGAAAAATCTTGACTTTTATGTTTTTGATTGGAGAACTCCCATTGCAAGTATGTTTTATAATTACGGAATAGGTCCTGCAACTTATGATGCTCCTTTTGGAAAAATCGAAGGAGATATTACTTTAAAAAGACAATATAAAATACAAGATGGTAATATTTTAAGGTGTTTTAATAGTGATTTAAATATAGATGATGATTATTTGCAAGAAATTCTATCTAAATTTTCTTCTGATAAAATGACAAATATAGTTAATACTATTCAAAAAGAGCAAAATGAAATAATTAGAAATATAATAGATAAATATTTAATAGTTCAGGGAATCGCAGGAAGTGGTAAAACCTCTGTGGCATTACATCGGATTGCATACCTACTTTATAAAGAAAAGAATTTAACATCAAATAATGTGTTAATTTTTTCTCCAAATGATGTTTTTTCAGAATATATTTCACAAGTTTTACCAGAACTTGGTGAAGATAATGTTCTCCAAACAACATATAGTGATTTTTCTCAGTCCTATATTAAAGGATTTAAAAATATAGAGAGTTTCTCTAGTTTTGTAGAAAGATATTATAAATTAGATGAAGTGGATAAAGAAAGATATACAATAACAAAATTCAAATTATCAAACGATTTTAAAGATTTACTTGATTTGTTTTTAGAAGATTATATTAAAAATATATTTTTTTCTAAAGACATAAAGGTTAATGATATTGTAATAAATAAAAATCATTTAAACGATCTTTTTCATAATAGGTATAAATCAAGACCTATTTTAGCTAGATTAGAATATATAGCAGAAAACATTTGTGATATTGCAAATGTTCCATATAAAAGATATGGAAAAACCATTCAAAATAAGATACGTGAATATTTAAATGTGAGTTTGAGCACAAAAGAATTATATTCAAAAATCACATCATCTAAAGAATTTCAAAAGCAATCGACTGTTCAAAAGAATATTGATATTTCTACAGGGGAAACACTATTATTTGAAGATTTGATCCCCCTGTTGTATTTGAATTTTGAATTAAATGGATATCCTAATATTGATAATATTAGACACATAATAATTGATGAGGCTCAAGATTATACTATGCTACAATTATTAATGTTAAAAAAAATTTTCAAAACAGCCTCATTTACAATTCTAGGTGACATTAATCAAACGATTAACCCATATTATAAATATGATGATTTAAAATTAATTAATCAAACTTTTAATGATAAAGCCAGATATATTGAATTATTAAAAACCTATCGTTCAAGTGAAGAAATTATAAGCTACACTAATAAAATTTTAGGATTGAATAATACTTGTACAGTTAGAAAAAGTAATGAAATACCTGTTGTATTAAGAGAAGTTGAAGATTTATATGCAATTAGTCAATTAGTAACTGATTTATCAGAAATGAAAAAACTAGGTATGGAAAGAATTGCTATAATTACAAAAAATAATTCTGAAACAATAGATTTGTATAAAAAATTAAAAAAACATATTAATGATCTAAGTTTGGTTGAAGAGAGTAATACTAGTGCAACAAGTAATACAGTTATTATGCCCTCTTATATTTCTAAGGGATTAGAGTTTGACGGAATTATAGCCTACAGTACTAAAGAAAACAGATATCAAGATAAAGATAAATATTTATTTTATGTTGTTTGTACTAGGGCCCAACATAGATTGGTTGTATATAATGGACCAGTTTTGAAATTCGAAAGAAAAAATAATTATGGAAAATAATATTATGTGTGGCAGTGCCTGTGTGAAATATATTTTAAATATCAACAATATTAAAAGCAATAATATAAATAATAAAATGTTTTGGATATCGGAATTAGCAATTTCACTATTTGATAATAATGTTAAAAATATACAATTAAAATGTTTTAACAGTACGCTATATAATGATTATATTAATAAAAAGATTGACGGTAAAGATTTTTCTGGATTTTATTTTTTAGATGAGGTATTAAAAAGAACAATAAAGATCAGTCAAAGTATATTAAACTCTTCAAGCTTAAAAAAGGAGATATTAGAAAATAAATATATTATTATGTGTGTTCAATCAAATATCTTTAATAATAACAATAAAATGTCGGGAGGACATTTTATTATTATAAACAAAATAATAGATAAAGATAATGTTGAAATTATTAATCCCATTAAAAATAAATACGAAAACAAACTTATTAACATTACAAAGTTGTTATTATGTTGTAAAGATTATGGTTCTTGGAGAATATTAATAAAGGAGATTTAAAATGATAAAAATAATAGCTTTCGATTTAGTAGGAGTACTAGTTAATGAAAAGGATATTGAATTAACAGAAGTAGAAGATAAGTTAGAGAGAATGTTTGGTCCTAACGTGAATGACTCGGAATTTTTAATTAACTCTAGAAAATATATTGATAAAGATTCAGTATTAATGAGGACAACCGAGGAGCTTATTTTTAAATTGTATAAAGTTAGAGAAAAGGATTTATTTAAAAATATTAAAAATAAATATAACAATGTAAAGATTATAATTGCAACTAATCATGTTTCTTTTATAAGAAACTTTATAGGTGAAGCATTTGGTATAAAGTATTTGGACGATGTTATTATATCAGCAGAAATACATAAAATTAAACCTAATTTAGATTTTTATGAGCATATTTTAAATAAATATAACATAGAGCCTAGAGAATTATTGTTCTTAGATGATAATAAGGATAATATAAATAGTGCAAAAAGTATTGGAGTAAATACACTAAAAGTTGATAAAGGAACAATATTATCAGAAGAAGTATTTAAATTTTTAAAAGAAACAAATTAATTAAGGGGGTATAGATGAAGAAATTATATATTGTAGGTGTTGGAAGTGGAAACTATGATGATTTAACAATTAAAGCAACTAAAATTTTAAATCTTTCTGATTTAATTTATTGCGATGAAAGAACCTTCAAACAATTAAGTCGGTATTTGGAAAAAAATAAAATTGTAAGTAATTCATATACCGCTACTAAAGAAAGATGTGTTAATGCGATAAATAGTGCTTTAGAAAATAAAGTAGTTTCAATATTGGGTAGTGGAGATACAGGAATATATGGAATATCAAGCCTTATTTTAGAGTATACTGAAGACTTAATTGATGAAATTAATATAGAAATTATTCCAGGTATAACTTCAGCTATTTCTGGAGCATCATTATTAGGTTCTCCATTAACGCAGGATTTTGCAGTAATTACATTAAGTGATAATTTAGCTAATTATGAAGAATTAAAAGCCAAAATAAATTCAATAGCTAATGCGAATCTTTCAATTGTATTTTATAGTCCACAAAATTCTACTTATAAGAATTTATTATTAGCATTAGAAATATTATTAACGTATCGATCATCAGAAACCATAGTAGGTTTAGCAAAAAAAATAGGTACAAATAATCAAAAGATTATTATTACAAATTTAGGAAAAATAAATTTAGAAGATATTGATTCTCATACTACTATATTTATTGGTAATAAAAAAACAAAATTAACTAAAAATAAAAAAATGGTAACCCCTTTATTATAAATTAAGTCGTTTTTGGATAAAACATCATTTAATAAATTGTATAATTAGTTTATTTTTCAAAAGGAAAGAATGAAAATAATTCTTTTTTTATTTTAATTTCTAAAGATTAAAATAAAATGTATTACAAATAATTAATATATAATAATCATAAAGAGTTTTTTTAAAAATAGTATTAAGTGTAAATAACTTAATACTATTTTTAAAAATATTAGGAGGAAAAAATGAAAAAAGAATTTAAATTTAATTTTTTTTATGATGAAAACGGAGATAGCTTAAAAGAAATAGTAATAGAATCATTAGTAAATTATTTGCAAAAATTAAAAATTAATTAGGATATACAGTGTTATATATCTAATAGTCACCTTCAAAAGATGGGAGTGAAATAATGCATTGTTATAAAACGTTAGATAATATAAATGATGTAATTTATCAAGTAGGCATATATATAAGGCTTTCTAAAGAAGATGAAAAAAAGGATATATATGGGAAAACTTTAGTTATAAAAAGTGAAAGTGTAAAAAATCAAAAAGATTTATTAACAAATTATGTTAGAGAATGTAATTATAATTTAGTAGATATTTATATTGATGATGGTTATACTGGAACAAATTTTGAACGACCAGATTTTCAAAGAATGATAGAGGATATATTAAAAGGAAAAATAAATATGGTTATAACAAAAGATTTATCTAGATTAGGTAGAGATTATATTAAGACTGGCGAATATGTCGAAAAATGGTTTCCAGAACATAATGTAAGATATGTGGCGTTAACTGACAATATTGATACAGCGTTAGATAGTAGTAATAATGAAATCGCACCTTTTAAATCTTTGTTAAATGATATGTATGCAAAGGACTTATCAAAAAAAATAAGAACAGCCCTTTATACTAAACAGCGGGCAGGAAAGTGGGTTGGAGGTTGTCCGCCATTTGGATATAAAATAAATCCAGAAGATAAAAATCATTTAGTCATAGATGAAGAAGAAAGTGTAATTGTTAAAAGAATGTTTAAGTTGTTCTTAAATGGTAATTCAATTCAAGAGATTGTTAATAAATTTAATGCTGAAAAGGTTTCTACATTTTCAATTACCCGACAAAGAAATTTTGAAAGAAAAAACGGATATAATATCTATGGAACATGGTCTTGTACAACTATCAAAAGAATGCTTAAAAATAGATTATATACTGGTGATTTAATTCAAAATAGAAGAAGTAGGATCAATTATAAATTTCGTAAAGTTGTTGTTAATAAAGAGGAAGATTGGATTATAGTAGAAAACACTCACGAAGCTATTATTTCAAAAAAGGATTTTAAAAAAATCCAGCAATTATTACCAAATCAAAAGCGACGAAATGATAAAAAAGAATATAGATTATTAGATGGTATTTTATATTGTTATGAATGTAAGCACCACATAGGAATTAGAGCTAGGAATAAATATGGTTATTCATATATGAGTTGTAATTATTATAGAAAATTTCCAAAATCGAAATTTTGCACAGCTCATGGTTTCAGTTATGATATTTTAGAAAAGAATTTATTTAATAAATTAAAAGAAATATTTTTAATTTTAAATACGAAAAGAATCAAAACTATTGTATTAAAAAAGTGTAATAAATATCACAATAATATAAATATTAAAGTTATTATTAAAAAACTTGTGTGTGAAATTGATAATCTTAAATCTCATTTAGATAAAATGTATATTGATAAATTAAATAAAAAAATAGATGAAGTAATGTTTGATAGAGTTTATTCTAAAACAATAGAGGATATAAAAGAAAAAGAAAAACAGTTATCAGAAACACAGGAATGTTTAAAAAATATGGGAAATTCAGAAAATAATGATGATGAACTATATAAATTAATTAAAGAGTTTCTACAATTAAAATGTCCAACTAGAGAACTTATTATTAAATTAATAAAAAGAATTGAAATTCATGATGATAAAACAGTAGATGTATATTTTAAATTTAATACTTTAGAGATTATAAACAACACTTATAATAAAATAAGTGATGTTTTGTAACTGTTGACATTACATAATAAACACAACCAGAGGGTATTAGTATTTCTATACCGCTATTTTATGCAACGGGTAGCAAGACTAAAGCAATAGGGTATACTTTTATATCTGGCATTTCAGAATTATTTGGAGCTTTGATTGCATTTATCTTTTTTAGAAATTATATTAATCAAGGAATAATGGCTTTTTTATATGCTTTTATAGCTGGTATTATGCTTCAAATAAGTGTTTATGAATTATTTCCAATTATTAAACAATATAAAAAGAAGAAACATGCTTTAATATCTTTCTTCTTAGGTATAATTATCATTTTAATAAGCCATTCTTTTTTCTTTTAATTATCAGCTTCTTCAGGTTCTTCTTCACTTTTTTCTTTTACTATTGTAATAGTTATACTTTTAGCATCTTCAATATACGTTTCTTTAATACTTTGATCAATAATTGTACCAGGAGCAGCCCCTCCAAATAAAGAACCATCTACTTCTTCCCATTTAATAATAAAGTTAGCAATTTTTTTTGCCCAAGTTTCTATTTTAGATTTAGTACTTGAACTAAAATCTTCTACATAGCAGACTTTTGCATTTAAGTTTTCTTTACTAGAACAATCTATTTTAGTATCAACAATTGTTTTTTCAGCAACAGAAATCACTAAGCTATTTATTTTATCAACTCTTTTACTTGCAGGTTGATTTTGATCAACAATAATACCTGTAGCTGTAGTTGTTGAAGGCACGGTTTTAAATTCAACATTAATTCTATTTTCATTACACCAGTTTTGTGCATAAGATTTACTTTGTCCTATAAATGAAGGTAGAAGCTTATAAGATGTTCTTTTAGCATAAGGACCTTTGCCAATAATTGGATATTCATAAGGTTTGTTAGGTGAATAAGAAAACTCTTTTATTAATTCTGGTTTGATTAAACCTAAATTTATTTTCATAGCCTCAATATTGTCTTCTAAACTATATTTATTAGGAATATAATTCCATAAAACAACACCCATTCCTTCATCATAAATCATTTGACCAAGCCCATCTAAGTATAATTGTTGCATATGTATTAACTCTTTTTCATTAGCAACTAGACCGCTACTAATAATAGTTTTACCAACATCATAAAAACCAAGTATTTGAGTTGTTGTCATATTAGTATCCATATTTTTAGTAATTGTATTAAGAATAGTGTTTACTTTACTAATAGAAGTAATAGTTTTTGCTTTATTTAAAATTCCTTGCATAATTAATTGTTGATGTAAACCACGTCCAATATCACCGTTAATTAAACTATAACGATCTCTTGAAACAACTAAAGCCTCTTCACCATTTAAAGTCTGAAGACCTTTGTTAACACATATATCTCCTCTTCGATCACTATCAGAAGTACAAAGACGTTGAGGTACATCAACCTCAATTCCACCTAAGGCATTAACTAAACTAACCACACCTTTAAAATTGATTTTTACATAATAATCAATATTTATACCAGTAAGATTTTGCAATGTTCTAATAACACAACTTTCACCATACCAAGCTGAGTGAGTAATCTTGTTTTCTATTTGACCAGAAAAACACGCAATCGGTACATAGGTATCTCTAGGAATACTAAGTATTGTAGCATTTAATGTTTTGGGGTTAAAAGTAAGAAGTATAATAGAATCACCATTAAATGAAGCATTATCTTCTAAACCGTCATATTCTGAATCTATTCCTAAAAGGAGAACTGTAAAGGGTTCAGAAGGCATTTTAACTTTTGTTGTATTAGATTCTTTATGTCCTTCTATATCACTTTTTTTATATTGTTTCTCTTGAGTATATATACTTTTAGTAATATTTTTTATATTACTAAAAGAATCAATATTTATAAACATACTAACATATTTAGCTGGCATAAAAATATAATCAACATTACCATTATATAAATTAGTTATTAATTCTTGAAAATTATCATAATTTACTAATTCGTTACTATTGTCTAATTTATATTTTTGGATTATATTTTGACTAATAACATATCCTTCAATAGATTTTTTATCTGAAATAATTCCTATTTTACTTTTTTTAACATCTTTAATATTATCAATGTCGTTATTTGCCATTGTAACAAGGCTGGTCGAATAAATTACAGATTCTTTATGAACACTATCAAGAAGATTATAAGCTTTATTTATAAATAGTGATATTATAACTAAAACAACAATTAATAAAAAAATTATAATAATATGAATTAGATTCTTTTTTCTTTTTTGTGGTTTAATTAATAAACTCAATCCTTTTCTAAAGAAAAAGATATTAATTCCCACAATAAATGCTATTACAGCATATCTTATGGCTGTTTCAACACCAACTAATAATAATAGATTATATATTAAATAGCCACTACTAGCTAATAATAATAAATTAGCTAAAGCAAATAATAAAAACCAACTTAAGTTTTCTTTTGAACTAAATATTTTTTTAAACATATTAAACTCTCCTCAAACTATAATTTATTATAACTCAAATAATACATTATTACAATAATTAACAAAGAAGATATTGTGTAAAGTAAAGAAATAGACCTATAGTTTTTTTCTTTAAAATGATATAATATAATTAAATAGGAGGTAATAAATATGAAAAAATGGATTAAATATATATTGTTATTTATACTCTTATTATATAAAGATGTATCAGCCCTTACTATTAATGAAATAAAAAATAGAACTGATTGTCCAAATGGACAATATGGTGTTGGAAGTGCTTTAGTTGATGGAAGTTTAACTAATATAAGTTGCTATCTAGATTATAATACAGCAAAAACCAATATGAAAAATGATGACCAAGTAATTATTTATTATGTAAGCGGTGCTACTAAAATTATTGATGCTAATTATGCTATTGCTAAATTAGATAGAGGAGTCAATGAAAACACGAATATTTATACCTCTAGTTCACTTGCCTCAGCATATACTTATATGAATAATTATAGCTCTTATGGAGGAGTAGATGGAGCTTTCTCTGGCTATGACCATAATTATAAAAGCGCTAAAATAACTATTAGTGCTTATACAGGTTATGTAAATGAGGCTAGTCATAAATTAGTACCCCTTAACTGGGTTAAATCTACAAACATATATTATGTTACGCAAGATATAAAACACTGTTTTACTACTGATATTGAAAAAAATATTAGTATTTCACCCACATGTTATAATTTAGGTCCAAAACCACCTATGTTAGTTGAAGGAACTTATTATAGCTATGATGGTCGATATTTTTATAATAATCGTCAAACGATGTTAAATGATTATCGAAATAATACAAATGTAAATGCTTATAATGCTAACAATCCATATTATAATTATTATATGTGGTTACCTTTTCATAGTAAGTCTAGATACTCTGCAAATGATTTAGATAATTATATTAGAAATACTTTGAATTATATAGGCAAAACTTATGGCTTTTATAATCAAGCTAATTATTCGATGTTTTATGGTGAAGGTGCAACTTTTTACGAATCTCAAGAATATTATGGCATTAATATGTTAGCCACTTTTGGTATAGCTCGTAATGAATCAACAACAGGCCGCAGTGATTATGCTATTAATCGAAATAATATTTTTGGACACAACGCACCTGATGCTAATCCGGATTTAGCTACTTATTATCTTAATATTAGAGAATCTATTTATAATCATGCTCAAAGCTGGATGACTTATTGGTATGCAGAACCGACAAGATGGGTGTGGTATGGTTCAATGATAGGTAATAAATCAAGAGGGGCTAATGTTAAGTATGCCTCAGATCCTTATTGGGGAGAAAAAGCTGCTGCTTATTATTATGATGTTGATAAATCTTTAGGTATGTTAGATTATAATTACTATCAAATAGGTATTACCAATACTTCCTCAGAAATTTTTCCTAAAGAACAACCAAATCCTAATAGTCCTAATATTTATAGTGGTTATAAATATAATATAAGCGAAGCAGTTGTATTAATAATTGATGAAATAATGGGTACTGATGGAAAATTATGGTATAAAATTATGAGCGATGTTAATCAAAATGCTAATAGAGTTTACATTCAAACCGATAATCTTACTTCAAAATATAATTGGGACTACAATTATGCTTATGTTCCTGCGGAATATTTTAAAAAAATCAACAATAAAGAAAATTATACTAGTCATTTATCGATATATAATTATAATTATCCAGAAATTACTTATACAACTTATCATGTTAATCGTGAATTAAAACCAAAATTAGGTAATATTAAACAAACAACGACACTATATTATTCTTCATTATTAGATAATTCTAAAAATATGACAATACCAGCTCATTCAAAAGTTATAGTTCATGAAGCAGCATCAGTAGAGGGAAAAATAATATCTTATTTAATTACTTATGAATATAGTAAAACTCAAAAAGAGTGGGTAAACGCTAATGATGTTGAAATAATTGATAATGCGATAGTAGGCAAAACTACATTATCATTAGCAGGAGATACTCAAAATATTCGTTTAGAACCATCAACTTCTAGTAGTATAATCGGTTCTTTACCAAGTGCTAGCTATGTTGGTGTTATTGCAGATGGTATATATGGCGGACTTTCTTGGGCTAAAATATATTATAATAATGGAGTTACTGGTTGGATAGTAACTAATTACGATGGTTGTTTCTTATCATATGATGCAGCAGCCTTAAAAAATAATTTTCCTGTTATAAATGCTAGTGATAAAGTTTATTTAATAAACTCCATAATTGATTATAAAAAAGAAGTTACTGCTATTGACATTGAAGATGGTGATATTACTAGTCATATTGAAATAATTAGTAATAATGTTAATCCTTCTGTTGTAGGTGTATATCAAGTAACTTATAAAGTGGTTGATAGTAATAATAATACAACAACTAAAACAATTAATATAACAATATCTGATTATATTGAAAAAGAGGCTTTAACGTCCTTTCAATCATTTACATATAAAAGTGGCGATATATACGAAGTTAGTGGTTTAATAGTTGTTAGTGGAATGAATAATAATTCTGAAGATATTAAACAAACATTTATTTTAAGAAATATGGATACCAAAGAAGATTATCGTTTTCCTTTAACTAATTGGAAAGAAAATTATCCATTTGAATTTAGTAATGTAGGTGATGATAAACCTTATGATTATAGCAAGGGCTGGTTTAAGTCTGATGTTGATCTTTCAAGTAATTCTTTGCCACAAGGAGACTATATTGCTTATGTAGAGATAACAAACGGAGTTTACAAAGCTTCTAGGGTATTTCATAATTTAAGTTATAAACCAATGACTAAAAGACAAACATTACAATCTGGTCGTGGTATATATATGGAAATGAATTATTTTGAAAGGTCTATCCCTTTAAATGTTTCTATAAGGGATAATGGTTTAATTAGTGATAATCCTCCAATTAATTATGATATTATGTTTAATTTCTTTAATAAATTGGAATTTGTAGATGAAAAATTATATATTAGAGGAACTTCCCATAATGTAGGAATAGATTATAATGTTAATAATGAGGTTGTAAGAACGCTTATTTTAGAAAATAATACAACATATGAACGTTTTACTTACGATATAGGATCTATTAGTACTGGCGATTATGTAGTAACTTTAAGAGCAACAGATGGACTTGATAAGACAAGAGTTTGGTATGATGCGAATATTGATATTAAGGATTTACCTAAAGGAACATATACAATATATATTAAAACTCAAGTAGGTAGTTTCTCAGATTATGGACCATTAACTGATTTATCATATCGAACCTTTAATTCAAAAATGATTAATGATAAAAATTATATTTTTCAAAGAATCGATAGCAAGAGATTTAGAATTGAATTAGTCATAAATTAATATAAAAAGCATATTATTAATTGTCTAGAGTGTATTACATTTGACGACGAAAGAGGAATCGTATGGATACGATTCCTTTTTTCCATTTAAAAAAGTCACGAAAGTGACTTTTAATTACCAATAATAATAGTGTATGTTTGACCTTGAGTAAAAGAATATGAAACTCCAACTTTGATTGGTGAATCTGGTGTAAGAGTTCCCACTCCAGAGTTAGCTTCTTTAAATTGAAAATTAAAATTAACATCAGGACAAGCTCGAGTAAGATTCTTCTGAATTTCATTTTTAGTACCAGTAGGATTTCCTCCAACAATCCATGTTTCTTGAATAATTATATTATGAAATGTTTGAGCAGGTCCCTTACTAAGGGTAACAGTTATTTTAGAACCAGTAACTACTTTAGACCCAGCTGATAATGATTGGTATTTAACTTGATTAATTGGAGCAGAGCTATAATTAGTTTCTATAGTAAATACACAAATAATACCAGCCGATTTACAAGCGTTTTCAGCAGAGGATTTGGAAAGTCCAATCAAATTAGGTACATTAGTTTTCTCAATGATTCCTTTACTAAGAGTTATTGATATATTAGATCCTTTTACTATTTCACTACCAGGATTTTTAGATTGATTAGTAGCAATATCTTTAGCAATATTGTCAGTATAACTACCATATATAAAATTACAAGAAATATCTAAATTACGGCATTCATTTGTAATAACAGTTTTAGATTTGCCAACGAAATTAGGTACTGTTACAGGAGCTCCATGAGAGATATATATATTAATAGTATCACCTTCTTTAATAACATCTCCTATTTTAGGCGTGATTTTAATTATTTTTCCTTGTTCAAAATCTTTGTCAAATTGATAGTTCTCTTGATAAGGAATATTGTATTTTTCAGCCCATTCTTTGAATTCTAAAGCAGTGTTAAATTTAGGCATCATTAGTTTACCTTTTGATACAACAATAATAATAAAAGTACCTTCTTCTAAAATATCACCTTTTTGATAATTAATAGACACAATATTTCCCAGCGCAATGCTTTCATGATATTGATCATTAAATGTAATCTTTAAGCGATTATTAATAACCCATTGAGTAATTTCTTCAATTGTCATATTTAATAAATTAGGAACCACAATTTGTTTTCCCTTCGAAATAGTTAAAGTAACTATATCAGAAACAGGGTTAACCATTTTTTCTTGTAATATATTTTGATTAATAACATGATCCTTAAGAACTTTATCACTATAATCAAATTTTAATTCATATTTAATACCATTTCTTTTTAGCCAAACAGAAGCATAAAAGGTTGATTTATTTTTTAAATTAATCATGGAAATAGATTCTGTAGGCATTTCTTCCCCAATAGATGCTGTTAAATAAAGATAATCATTTCTTTTCATATTGCCAGAACTATTTTGAGAAATAATGCTATCTTTTTCATTTACAGATGTTACAAAATCAACAACAATATTATTTAAATGATTTTCTTCTACAAAAATAATAACCTCTTCAATTGACCATCCAATCATACTTGGAATAGTTACAGTTTTTTCATAATCAGGCCCATCAGATACAACAATATTTATTTCTTTGATTTTTTTAGTTAATATTCCGGGGATAATATCTTGTCTGATAATATTATAAGGTTCTACAGTATCACTATTTTCATAAGTTATGTTTAAAGTTATTTCATTTTTTTCAGCCCATTTTAATGCTTCAGTAATTGTTTGATTAGAAAAGTCTTTAACTGTAGCTTGTTTAGGTAACTGTATAATTCCTATATCATATAGCAAATTAAAACTAATAAAAATAATTAGAATTATGTTAGCAATTAAAAATACAGAAGATATTTTCTTATTTTTAATAAGTATAGCTATAAAAACTAATATAAATAAAGATAGTAATGACACGCTAATAATAGACGCTATATAATCAACAGTATTATTTCCGCCAATAATTTTATAAATAAAATAGATTAATATTAATATAAATAATATCCCTAATGATATATTTAAACTTCTTCTTTTCATCTTATCACCTATAATAATTATATAATAAAAATAGAATAAAAGAAATAAGAAGATAAATTTAAATACAAACTTATGTCAATTATAATTGCAAAATATTTTTAAATTTGTTATCATAATATATAGAGAATAGAAAAGGAAGATTTAAATATGGAAAATATAATTGAATGGATAACATCAATACCTGGTATTTTGATTAGTAGTGGGGTATTGTTATTAATTTTAGCTCTAATAATTTTTTTAGTTACTTCTAAACCTAAAAAAATTAAATTAGAAGATAATTTAGAATCTTTTAATATAAACAATGTTCAACCAATGGAAAATCCGACTCCAACTAATTTTGGTGTGGGTAATTTTTCTAATCAACAACAGCAGCAGCAACAACAACCAATACAATCAAATCAATCAGTTAATAATATGAATTTTGATAATACAATGATTGTTAATCCTAATACTAATATGAATAAACAAAATGTTAATAATCATTCATTACCTCCTCAAACACCTAATGTAAGTACATATCAAGAACCAATTCAAACACCTAATGTAGGTACATATCAAGAGCCAAATCCAATTCCTAATGTAGGTACATATCAAGAGCCAAATTTAATATCTAACGAAGAATCTGTGCAAATTGAAAAATCACCAGTTATTGATGCAACCCCAGTAGTACCAATTACACCAGTTATTGATGTAACTCCAGTAACAGAAGCTGTGGAACCTAATTTATCTGATGTACCAGGTGAAGAATTTATAAAAGAGTTAGAAATAGAAACTCTTGATTAATAAAACATCATAAGATGTTTTATTTTATAAAAATATTTCATATATTACTCTTTCTTTCATATATTTTAATGTAGAAAGAAAGGAATAATTATTATGGAAACACTTAAAGTATCGAGTAAATCGAATCCTAATTCAGTAGCGGGAGCTTTAGCCAATGTCTTTAGAGAAAAGGGTGCTGTTGAAATACAAGCAATAGGAGCAGGAGCGTTAAATCAAGCTATTAAAGCTATAGCTATTGCTAGAGGGTTTGTAGCCCCTAGTGGAAAAAATTTAGTTTGCATACCGGCTTTTACAGATATTAATATTGAAGGTGAAGAAAGAACCGCTATAAAACTAATTATAGAAGCTAAATAATATTTATACTATCATATTAAATATATAAACCTTGTTGTCAAAACAAGGTTTTTTATATATACTTAATATAGTAGAAAAAATAGTAGGAGAAAAATATGAAAAATAAAAGAGGATTTAC
>LSQX01042281.1_pt1 | contig 38507 bp, 28 predicted proteins | sample 654561 | NCBI WGS metagenome assembly LSQX01 (sample SAMN04489861, study PRJNA283612) | anaerobic digester metagenome | isolation source: 4 biogas reactors fed with cattle manure at either 37C or 55C with and... | place: Denmark: Kongens Lyngby | collected 2014 | reverse complement strand
GGTGCGGCAATCAGCGCTTTAGGCGTGACAACACTAGGGGTACTTGCCGGCTGCAGCCCCGATGGGAAAGATGAATCCGCAAACGGGGCAAAAAAAGTTGTTTATGAACTGCCCGACCGTGAAGGTAAGCTGACACTGGAAGAGCTAAATGCACTGCGTAAGCAGTACGTTGACTCCAAGGAAGAATATGTCTGTGAAGACGGTACAGTTATTCCTGCCGTATACGTAAAGCTGCGCGCCCTGCTTAATACCTATGGCAACGGTGCCGGCTCCGAGGTGCATGATGCAAGCTTTGGTGAGGTCATGTACCTCTTTAGTGAAGAAGAAGCCCAAGCTTATCTGGAAATGCCTTACGGTGTGCGTTTTACAGCAACCGATTTTGCGGTGGTATCAGGTCGTGACGAGGAAGAATGCCTCAAGCTTTGTGAAGATTTGGCAAAGCGCGGTCTGCTTAAGCGTTTACGGCGCGGTGGCGTAACCTTTTTCCACCATTTGGCTCCGGCCCACGGTATTTGGGAATACGCCCTGTTGTTAAAGGAAAACCAAAATCCCGAGTACGTCACAGCTCACAAGTCCATGTGGGGTGCCGACATCATTAATGATCTGTACAACGCCGGAACTCCCTTCTACTATCCGATCCCGGTAGACAAAGAGATCGTGGTGGAAGATGAAGTTCTGCTCTATGATGACTACGAGAAAATCATCCGCCGCAACTCAGTGATCGCTGTTTCTACCTGTCAGTGCCGGATGGGCCAAGATATTGATGGTTCTAGAGACCCCAATTGTGATCATCCCATGGAGACCTGCATGACCACCGGTGAGCAGGCAGCTTTCTACATTGAAAACGGTATTGGCCGTCAGATTGACCAGGAAGAAGCGCTCCAGATTCTGCGCCGCAGCGTCGAAGCAGGTATGGTTCTGCAGAGCTGCCATACCAAGAATACGGAAGTTATCTGCTCCTGCCACGGTGACTGCTGCGATATTTTAAAATCCTATAAAGCAATTGGCGGCGATAATTTTAACCAATTGAATATTGCCGATGTAATTTGCCATTACAACCTGCAGTATGATCGTGATGATTGTATTAAGTGCGGCCTTTGTAAGTCTGTCTGTCCGATGTCCGTTGTGACAATGGATGAAGAAGGCTACTCCGCTACCGGTTCTCCGTGTATCCGCTGCGGCCAGTGTGCCACTGTTTGTCCGTCCGGAGCACGTAAGCTGAAGCAGAGGGAAGGCGTAGATCTGACCAAACTGCCGGATGCACTGCTTGACGATTACAACCTTAAGGCTGAGTACCGCTTCAGAAACAATATGATTAAGTAAGATGATCAGCCCACATGGGACGAATCCTGTACGGTAACTGACCATCCAGGCGGGAAGAATTAAGCCTTTCCGCCTGCATGGTCAGTGCAAAGAGAAAGGGTGAAAACAATGCATGAGATGGCGTTAACGCGCAACGTGGTGGATGTTGTAGTTGAAGCGGCTGAAGCTGCCGGTGCCGTTGAGGTGCGTGCAGTTCATTTGACTATTGGCTATATGCGTGATATTGTGGAAGATATCTTCGAGCGCTGCTTTACCTACATGGCGCGCGGCACGGTAGCTGAAAAGGCAGAGTTGGTGATAACCCGTGTGCCGTTTACTGTACGCTGCAACAAGTGTGATCACGTTTATTATATTGATGTTAACAAAGAGGAGACATGGGTATGTCCAAGCTGCGGAGAGAGGGACTATAAACTCAATTCGGGCATGGAGTTCTATATTAATGACATTGAGATCGTAGGCCCCGCTGCTCCTGAAGTTGAAGCCTGCGGGCAGGAAAAGGCGGACACCTGCGGCTGAGACTAAGACGGCTGCCCCTGCTCGCAGCAAACAGAGTCAAAAGGGGAGGAATACTTTTTATGACTGAATTACGTACAATAGAAATAAAACAGGAAATTCTCGCGGAGAACTCGCGCGAGGCGGATGCATTTCGCGCAGCGCGGCGTGCCGAGGGAACCTATATGATAGATATTATGGGATCGCCGGGAGCAGGCAAGACAACACTGCTGCTTGCCCTGATTGAGAAGCTCAGAAGTGAGGGCGGTGCTGAAATCGGCGTGATTGAAGCAGACCTGGCCTCTGATGTAGACGCATTAAAAATTAAAGAGGCTGGAGTAGCAGCGGTAGAGCTAAACACAAAAAATGTCTGTCATGTAGAGATGGGCATGGTGGAACAGGCTTACGCAGCTTTTGCCGGGAAGAAGTTTGACTATGTGTTCCTGGAGAACATTGGCAACCTGGTGTGTCCGGCGGAGTTTGATACGGGCTGTCACTGCAGGATCATGCTGCTGTCTGTTCCGGAAGGGTACGATAAAGTTTACAAGTATCCGCCCATGTTTGCGGTGGTAGATGCCCTGGTTGTAACCAAGTTTGACTACCTGCCCCTGAACCCTGATTTCGATCGCCAGGCTTTAAGGGAAGGTGCACGTGCCCTTAATCCTAAGCTGGAGATTTTCGAAGTATCGGCCAGAACCGGCGAGGGCATGGCTGAACTTGCCTCTTGGCTGCGGGCACGCCGTCAAGAAGAGCTAAAACAGGCATAACTACGAAAACAAAGAGAAAGGAAGTTGCCTATGTGTACTCATAAGACTAACCCAAATCAGCTGGAGCAGATGATGGACATGATTGACGAGCAGATAGCTCTCGAATATCGCTGGGTGCACAAACTGGCCCACACGGCGGCAGACGAAGGTTTTGCAGCGGCCTCAGAAAAGCTGCATGCCGCCCAGATTCTGCTTGCCGACGTGCGTGCTGCCCTCGCTGAAGCCAAAGCATCCCTGGAGACAGCTGCAGAATCAGCCGCAGAGACGACTGTTCGTCTCGTCTAGGCGGTATAAAAAAGCTTTTGTTTGGGAGAGGCTAAAAAACAGACAAAAGGTAAAGGAAAAATAAGACAGATATTGAATTGTCATATATATTGAATCGTCAACTAAAGGAGGGAACGCTATGTTCGGAGGCAGAATTGGTACACAGGAGTTAATTTTAATTTTGGGTGTGGCACTATTGGTGTTTGGGCCACAGAAGCTGCCTGAAATCGGTAAGGCTGTAGGTAAGGGTTTAAGAGAATTTAAGAAAGCTACCACCGAATTCCAGGAAAGTATTACGGCAGAGGAGCCGCCGGCGGCTGCAGCAAAAGCTGAACCTGTCGAACCGGCAGCTAAGGATGAAGTCGTAGAGAATGACGAAGACGTAGAGAATGACGCAGATAATAATAAAGAAGAATAGGGAGGATTGTCATGAGAATCGGTTGGCTTGAATTAATCGTCATTTTTCTTGTATTGTTAATGATTATGGGACCGGGAAGATTTACCGGAGTATTTAAAGGCATCAGAGATGGTATTTCTAACCTTAAAAAGTCAGCATCCGGTGAAGATGAGTAATCAGCACTGGTACTAGGGCAAAATGGGGGGAACTTTATGGGAACGAACAAAGATGCGCATAGTATGACGATTTGGGATCATCTGGGGGAATTGCGTAAAAGAGTAATCATCATACTCCTGACTGTGATGGTGGCAGCGGTGATCTGTTTTGCCTATGTTGATGACATCCTGGAGTTTCTATTGAAACCGGCACCAAACCTACAACTAATTTTTACTACCCCTCCTGAAGCGCTTGTCGCACAAGTCAGATTAGCACTGCAGGCTGCTTTGATCGTTACGCTGCCACTAAATCTAATTCAGGTTTTACTCTTTATTGTGCCGGCTCTCGAGGAGACGGAAAAGAAAGTTATTCTCCCCTTTTTCCTTGCTATGAACGTGCTGTTCTTTTTAGGAGTGGCTTTTAGTTACTATATGGTGATACCATTCGCGATCCGTTTTTTCATGGGTTTTGGTACAGAATCGCTAACCCCCTTATTTTCCATTGGCAATTATATTTCTTTTATTACTTCACTCTTGCTATCTTTTGGTCTTATCTTTCAGATTCCTTTGGTTTTTTGGTTCCTAGGATTAATCGGACTTGTCTCATCAGCTTTTTTACGCAATAACCGTAAGTTTGCCATCCTTGTTATTGTAGTAGTCGCTGCGATTATGACTCCACCGGACGTTGTTTCACAAGTTCTCATGGCCATACCTTTAATCTTTCTCTATGAAGCAGGAATGGTGCTGGTCTGGGTAACAGAGCGTCAGAAAAGGCGGACAGCTAAAGTATAAAGATATCATTTACAGCTAACAGCCGGTACATTGGAGACCGGCTGTTTTTGTGTTCCGGGGCTAAAACAGACTGCCGCCGGGCAGGAATATCGTGGAAATTAGTCGAATGGAAGCATTAATCCTTTCAGCTGATAAAGGGGCTAAATAAGATGAAACCGATTGCTTTTATTGATATAGAAGTCCAGCCTAAGACCGATGCGATCCTGGATATTGGGGCGGTTACTAAGACAGGCAGTATTTTTCATGCTAAATCCACGGCAGAACTGTCTACTTTTCTGCAAACTGTCGACTATTTGTGCGGACATAACATCATCAAGCATGATTTAAAGTATCTCCGGCCCCTGATGGGAGAAACAGTGATAGATACTAAGCAGCTGATCGACACACTTTATCTTTCAGCCCTACTCTTTCCCCGCAAGCCTTACCATGCCCTGGTTAAAGATGAAAAGCTTCTGACTTATGAACTTAACAACCCTGTAAATGATGCACTTAAAGCAAAAGAACTGTTTTTTGACGAAGTGAAAGCTTTTCATGAGCTGACTGACTCACTGCAGCAGATCTTTTTTCTGCTGTTAAGGGAACAGCAGGAATTTAAGGGCTTTTTTCATTATATAGACTACCAAACACCTCTCGTTGACCCAGTGCCGCTTATAAAGGAACACTTCGCTGGGCAAATTTGTGAACATGCCGACCTAGATAAATTAATAAAGCAGTATCCTACTGCTTTAGCTTATTGTCTTGCTCTCATCAATGTTAATGATCGTTTTTCCATTACTCCGCCCTGGATACTAAGTAGCTATCCGGAAGTAGACCAGATAATGAATATTTTAAGAAACCGCCCCTGCCTGCACGGCTGTGCTTACTGTGCGCATGTTCAGGATCCCCGGCGGGCGTTAAAATATTATTTTGGTTTTGATTCCTATCGGACTTATGGGGGGGAGCCTTTACAGGAGCAAGCCGTCAGGGCAGCAATTAACAACAAATCTCTGCTGGCAGTTTTTCCTACCGGTGGCGGCAAGTCTATTACCTTTCAGGTTCCTGCCCTTATGAGCGGGGAAACAGTTAAAGGTTTGACAGTAGTAATCTCACCCCTGCTGTCACTGATGAAAGACCAAGTTGACAACCTGGAGAAAAAAGGGATTACCGAGGCGGTAACCATCAACGGTCTGCTGAATCCTATTGAGCGGGCCCAAGCTCTGGAGAGAGTCCAGGACGGCTCAGCTTCTCTGCTCTACATTTCACCGGAGGCCCTGCGATCGCGCACCATTGAACATCTTTTATTGGGGAGAAAGATTGTACGCTTTGTCATTGATGAAGCTCATTGTTTTTCTGCCTGGGGACATGATTTTCGCGTAGATTATTTATACATCGGTGACTTTATCAAGAGGCTGCAGGATATGAAGAAGCTGGCAGAAGGTATTCCTGTTTCATGTTTTACGGCGACAGCGAAACAAAAAGTGATCGAAGATATTCAGTCCTATTTTAAAGAGAAACTTAACCTTGATTTAGAACTTTTTCAGGCGAATACTGCCCGTCCCAATCTTCACTATAAAGTGATTGAAAAAACCACTCAGGAAGACAAGTATAATACCCTGAGGAACTTATTGGACAGTAAAGAATGTCCCACCATTATTTATGTTTCCAGAACAAGATTGGCAGATGAATTAGCAGAAAGGCTTACTAATGACGGCTTTCCGGCAAAACCATACCACGGACAGATGGAGCGAGAAAAAAAAGCGGCCAACCAGGATGCTTTTATAACTGGGGAAGTATCTATTATTGTGGCTACTTCTGCTTTCGGCATGGGTGTAGACAAAAAGGATGTGGGCATGGTTATCCATTTTGAGATCTCTGACTCCTTAGAAAACTATATCCAGGAAGCCGGCAGGGCCGGCAGAGATGAACAGATTGATGCCGACTGCTACATTTTATACTGCGATGATGATTTGGATAAACATTTTGTTTTGTTAAACCAGTCGCGTATCAATATTAAAGAAATCCAGCAAATCTGGAAAGCCATTAAAGAAATCACCCGTTTCCGTGAGACAGTATCGCAATCTGCCTTGGAAATTGCCAGAAAAGCTGGCTGGGATGAAAACATCAGCAATATTGAAACCAGGGTAAAAACAGCCATTACCGCCCTTGAAGAGGCAGGCTATATCCAGCGCGGCCAGAATATGCCAAGGGTTTATGCTGATAGTATTAACTGCCGCAATGCGGAAGAAGCCATACAAAAAATTGAAAACTCACCGTTGTTTGATGAGACAAATAAAGAAAATGCTGTCCGCATTATCAAGAAACTGATTGCAGCCAGGAGCCGCAGCCGAGCACAAAATATGGAGGCTGAGTCCCGCGTAGATTGGATTGCCGATCAGCTCGCTTTGACAAAAGCAGTAGTAATCGAAACCATCAACCTGCTGCGGCAGGCAGATATTCTGGCGGACGATAAAGACCTGCAGGCTTATATTAAAGAAACAGATAAGGTAAATCGTTCGCTGCAGATTTTTCATGACTACTGCAGCATTGAACAATACCTGCTGGACATAGTTGCCGAGGAGGAAGCGACCTATAATATAAAAGAAATAAATGAAGCAATAGAAAAGAATTATTGTCCCACTGTCACGCCCCATAAAATTTATAAGTTGTTAAATTATTGGGCTGTCAAAAAGCTGATCAAATATAAAAAAAGCATTTATTCACAGCACCAGATCCGTCTCCTTTGCCTTGAGGAAAAAGAAAGACTGCGGGAGAGGCTAAAAAAACGACGGGAATTGGCCGGTTTCATAATCGAGTATCTTTATGCTCGCAGAGCTGAGGGTGAGGATACTGCAGAAAAGCTTCTGGTAAGGTTTTCTCTGAATGAACTGCGAAAAGCTTACACCGAAAGCCAGCGTTTGTTTAAGAGTGAAGTCACTCTTAAAGATATTGAAGACACCCTGCATTATCTGTCGCGAATTGAAGCGATCACAATAGAAGGCGGTTTTCTGATCATCTACAATCCTTTGGTCATCACAAGACTGGAGAAAGATAACAGGAAACGCTTTAAATTAGAAGACTATCGGAAGTTGGAGCAGTTCTATGAGCAAAAAGTACAGCAAATCCATATTGTTGGGGAATATGCCAGGAAGTTACTTGCCAACTACCGGGAGGCATTGCAGTTTGTAGAAGATTATTTTCGCTTAAATTACAGCTCCTTTCTGCGCAAGTATTTTAAAGCCAACAGGGCAGAGGAGATCCGCCTGAATATTAGTCCAGGGAAATTTAGACAGTTGTTTGGCGAGCTGTCACCGACACAGTTAAGCATTATTAGAGATAATCAAAGTCAGCATATTGCTGTATTAGCAGGACCCGGCAGTGGTAAAACGAGGGTGCTGGTACATAAGATGGCATCGCTTGTTTTAATGGAAGATGTCAAATACGAGCAGCTGTTAATGCTAACTTTTTCCCGGGCAGCAGCGACTGAATTTAAAAAAAGGTTAGTACAATTAATTGGCGGGGCAGCTAATTTTATTGAAATAAAAACCTTTCATGCCTACTGTTTTGATCTGCTGGGCAGGGTAGGCAGCAGCGAACAGTTTGATCAGGTAATCAAGAATGCCATTGCGAAGATTGAAGCCGGGGAAGTTGAGCCCGGCAGAATTACCAAAACCGTGCTCGTCATTGATGAAGCCCAGGATATGGACAAAGAAGTATTTGCCCTCCTGCAAACTTTAATGAAATACAATGAAGATATGCGCGTCATTGCAGTTGGTGATGATGATCAGAATATTTTTGGTTTTCGCGGCTCCAGTGCCAAGTATTTAGAAAGGTTCATAGTAGAAAAACAGGCAGCACAGTATGAGTTGCTAGAAAACTACCGCAGCAAAAGCAATCTGGTTTACTTTGCTAACCAGTTTGCTGCCACAATGCGAAAACGATTAAAGAAAACGGATATTATGCCCCAAAGGCAGGATGATGGTAAGATTAAGCTGGTACATTACATGCAGCCCAATCTCCTGACTCCTTTTGTTGCTGATCTTTGTCGTACAGAGCTGACGGGCAGTACCTGTGTCTTAACGCAAACAAATGATGAAGCGCTGCAGGTTACGGGGATGCTGCTGGACAATGGGGTGCCGGCCAGATTAATTCAAACTAATGATGGTTTTAATCTTTTCGACCTGGTAGAAGTACGCTATTTTTGGGAAAAAATAAGTGCAGATTTATTATCCCCTCTGCTTGATGAGGATAGCTGGAAAACAGCAAAGCAAGCTTTACGAAAACGCTATGGCAGAAGTGAAGTCTTAGATCTTTGTCAAAGAATGATCAAGGATTTTGAGACCATCTACCCTCACAGAAAATACAAATCAGATTTTGCTGTGTTTATAAAAGAATCACGTCTGGAGGACTTTTATCCGGAAGCCAGAGATACTATTTTTGTCTCCACCATCCATAAAGCTAAAGGCAAGGAATTTGATAACATTTTTCTTTTGTTAGAAAACTTTATTCCGGATACAGAAGAAAAGAAAAGGCAGCTTTATGTAGCGCTGACCAGGGCAAAAAACAATCTGGCTGTTCACCTGAACGACCGCTACCTCAATCACATAAGAGTAAACAGCTTACTGCGGGTTATCGATCGTAATAACTACAGCGTACCGGAAAGGTTGGTCGTACAGTTGACCCATCGGGATGTGTGGCTGGATTACTTTATCGGGCGACAGCATGTAATTAATGATCTGCAGAGTGGTGATCTCCTCTATTATCAAGACGGAGAATGGCTGACCGAAAAAGGGCTGAGGGTGCTTCGGGCGGCGAAAAGTTTTACTGCCAAAATAAACAGGATGCGGGAAAATGGTTATCTGCCCACCTATGGAAAAGTTAATTTCATTATTTACTGGCGCAAAGAAACAGAAGAAAAAGAAATCAAGATTGTCCTGCCGGAATTATACTTTGCCAGACAAGAGCAGGCACATGAGCGAATGAACAGTTATCCACATTAAAACCTACCAAGACTTTTAGTGCCAAAATGGTATAATAATGCTAATCACTGCTGCCTCGTCAAAAACAGGCAGACTTGAACTGCAGGAAGAGAATGGAGGATTGCCATGACCAATTCACAGGCTGTAAAACGACTTCCTTTAAGAGATGAAATTCCGGAGGAAGACACCTGGCGGCTGGAAGATATTTTCACAAGTGATGAGGCCTGGGAGCAGGAATTTGCAGAAGTGAAAGCGCTGCTGCCGGGCATGAAGGACTTTCAGGGCAGGCTGGGTGAAAGTGCCCAGACTCTTTATGCCGCCCTGCAGTACCGGGACCGGTTAACAATGCGGCTGGGTAAGCTTTATGTTTATGCGCGTATGCGCTACGACCAGGATACAACCAATTCTTTCTATCAGGCGCAATTTGACAGAGCCAGAAGTCTCTACGCTCAAGCTGCCGCGCAGCTGGCCTTTATAGTGCCGGAAATACTCAGCATTGCCGAAACAAAGCTAAAGGAATTTTTAGCAGAAAATGAAGCACTGCGTCTTTATGGGCATGCCTTGGCAGAAATTAACCGGCAGCGGCCGCACGTGCTGCCGGCTGAACAGGAGGCTTTGCTGGCGGAAGCTTCAGAAGTACTGGGCGCGTCGCAGCAGACTTTCAGCATGTTAAATAACGCCGATTTGGAATTTCCGGTGATTACGGATGAACAAGGGGAAGCAGTGGAAGTTACCCACGGTAAATTTATTCGCTTTATGGAAAGCGCAGACCGGCGGGTACGACGGGATGCTTTTCAGGCTGTTTATCAAACCTACGGCAAGTTTCGCAATACTTTTGCCAGCACTTTAAGCGGCAACATTAAGAAGAATAATTTTGTTGCCCGCATCAGGAATTATTCCTCGGCGCGGGAAGCAGCCTTGGCACGGAACAATATCCCTGAAAGCGTCTATGATAATCTGGTAAGCACCATTAACGAGCATTTACCGCTGCTGCATCGCTATCTGCGGCTGCGCAAAGAAATACTTAACCTGGATAAACTGCATATGTATGATTTGTATACACCCTTGGTTAAAGACGTTAAACTGGAAGTCAGCTATGCCGAGGCCCAGGAACTGCTTTTAGCAGGTTTAGCCCCGCTGGGTGAGGAGTACCGGCAGGTGCTGGAAGAGGGTTTCAGCAGCCGCTGGGTAGATGTGTATGAAAATAAAGGGAAGCGCAGCGGTGCCTATTCCAGCGGCACTTACGGCACAAATCCCTATATTTTGCTAAACTGGCAAAACAAGATTAACGATCTCTTTACCCTGGCCCATGAGTTTGGCCATTCAGCACACAGCTATTTTACGCGCAAGTATCAGCCCTATCCCTACGGTGATTATGCTATATTTGTTGCTGAAGTAGCCTCGACCTGTAATGAGGCCTTATTAAATGATTATTTGCTGCGCACCATCACTGATGAACAGCAGCGGCTTTACCTGTTAAACTATTTCTTAGAAGGCTTCAGAACCACCGTTTTCCGTCAGACCATGTTTGCCGAATTCGAGCATCTTATCCATCAACAGGTGCAGCATAATCAGGCTTTAACAGCGGAATCCCTGACTAATGATTACTACCGGCTGAACCAGAAGTATTATGGCACAGAGGATATGGTAATTGATGAGGAAATCGGTCTGGAATGGGCGAGGATCCCCCATTTCTACTACAATTATTATGTTTATCAGTATGCCACAGGGTATAGTGCGGCTACAGCTTTAAGTAAAGGCATCCTGACAGAAGGAAAGGCTGCCGTAGACAGATATCTGCAGTTTTTACAGGCCGGCAGCTCTGATTACCCGCTGGCAGTCCTGCAAAAAGCAGGTGTCGATATGACCAGTAAAGAGCCTATTGCCGCAGCCTGTCAAGTTTTTGCCGAGAAGCTGGATGAGTTTGCCCGGCTTGCAGGCCGCGCATAGTACCTTAGCTTCTGAACTGAATAAGCAAAACCCCGTCAGCAAAACGGCGGGGTTATTTTTTTGCCTGCAATTTTTACGCAGCCTGATGTACACTGTCACCGATCATACTGTTTGCCATATTATATTGTATAAATCAAATTAATGTAAAAAGTAGCTGTTGAGTAATGCTGAGTGGTTGAAGCAGCGGCAGCGGAATGACACGCCATGAGCATACAGCTAAGGTGCTGCTGCCCTGTCTAATCTAATTTCAAAAAGGTAGGAGAGCAGATGATGAAAGCAAGCTGTGCAAAACCTTCTCCGGTTAAACACCCTGCTCCGGACAAAACAAAACAAAAACAGCTGCCGGCAGGTGTGCAGTTAGTTTGTGGGAAAACAGTCAGCACATTCAGAAGGAGAGAATTTACCCAGGAAGATTTACCTGCCGAGCCGATAGTGCTTGCCAGGTTAGAGCTGGATCTGAGTCACTACTGCCAACCTCTTGTTAGTCTTGATTTTTACACCATGATCGAAGTAAGGGACACATGCCGGGCTGGTGAAAGCCAAACTATTGGCTCAGCCTTAACCTTTACCCTGTTTAAGAATTGTAACGGCAATAAGCAAATTTTACGGACATATGAGTATGTAGTTAATATTGTGCTTGTCTCAGACGGTGACAAATACAATATTAGAGATTCTTTCTATTTTCTCTACTGCGATGAACATGCCTGTCATCAGGACTGCTGTGTCTACACTGTAGAACTGACCAATATTGAGGTGCTTGATCCTGAGGCAAACGAGGAAGATGAAAACAGACTCCAGGAGTTAACCATTGAAGATCCCGTCCTCAAGGCGATTATTCAAGAAACAGCAAAGCTTCATGCAGGAGGCGTTAAGTAATGCAAAAATACGGCAGCAGACCTCTTTGTGAACTGCGCAAAGAGCGGTACTTTAACCAGGAAAAAGAGGTTCGTAAGGAGCCGCAGCCGGTAAAAATCAAGGGTATGGTAATTGCCTGCGGCAAAGAATTACAGAGAGTGAGCAGAATAGAGACCGGTAGTGAGAATTTAGCAGACAATCCCATTGTGCTGGCCAAGGTTGCCGTTGATACTTCCGGTTTAAGCAAACCCCTTGTAAAAATTGATTTTGCTACCATGATTCAGATTATTGTCCCCACGGGGATTAATGCCTTTGGCGCGCAGCTGACTTTCCAATTAGTCAGAAACTGCGCCGGTGACAGGGAAGTACTAAACAATTATCAGTATAGAGCAGAAATACGGGATAATATTAGTTTCAATTTCAGGCAGTCTTTCAGTTTTACCTACTGTGATGATGATATCTTCTGCCAGCGCGACTGCTGTATCTACACAGTGGAACTGATTGATATTGTTGTTTTTACGACCAACGGGGATCCGTTTATGGAACTGTTCATTGAAGATTCTGCCATCAGAGCAGTGGCGCAGGGGATTTGTGACGGTTTTCAGTACCAGCTGTGCCGACAGCCGGTTTGTGAAGATGTCGTTTTAGTGTGCGGCAAAGAAAAAAACACCATCAACCTGTCCCCGGTAAACCCCGCAGAGTTTGTGCCCACCGTTTTGGCAAAGCTTGCCCTTGACGTCAACTGTACACAAAAGGCACAGCTTGCTCTGCATTTTTCAACCTTAATCCATGTGGAGGAAGCAGAAGAAGCAGGTTTCACAGAGGGCTTACAGTTAAGTTTTGTTCTCAAAAGAAGCTGCAGCGGTGTGGAAGAAGTATTAAGAAGTTATGACTATATTAAATATCTTGACAGAGCAGAAATATCTTACAGCCTGAAGAATGACTTTACCTTTACCTACTGTGATGACCAGTTTACCTGTACAAAAGGCTGCTGCACTTACACGGTAGAACTTGTTAACATCAGAACCCTGGGCACAAACACCCTTGTTAACCGGCTTGTCGTTGAGGATTCAGCCCTTAATGCCATATTATGTGATTAAAGGTGTGGCGCCCAGAATATTTCCTGGGTGAATAAAGACTTTAACCGGCCGGCCGGCTGTTTAGACAGCTGATCCGGCCGGGCTATTTGTTAATGTGCTTTAAAGATAACCAGCAGCTGCTGCTGACCGAAGGCAATGGCTTCCTCTTTAGATTTGCAGGACAGATCTATATCGTTTGGCCCGATATTGCCGCCGCGATCCTCCACCACATACCAACCTTGTCCTTCCACATATATCTCGGTGCCGAAGGGAATGTTCTCACCGGCGGCAGCCGTTTTACCGGGAACCAGTTTTTTGCCGCTGGCTGTCAGGGAAGGGTCTCCGGCATAATCATGACCCGGGATGGCGCCGGCGCTTAACGGTGCATATTTTGTAATATTCATCAATTGTGTTTCATATTTTTCTGACGCTAGTGTTAGTTTGCGTGCTTCTGCCACCTCCTGCTGCGCTTGTTTCGCCTGCTGCTGCGCGCTTTCCACCTGCGCCGCTAAACCTGTCGCCCTTTGCAGAGTAAAAAGCAGTACCAGGGCAGTCAACAGTAAAAGCTGCTTTAAACTCATCTGCTGCCTCCTTAAACTAAAAGTAATTAAGCATTATAGTTTCTGCATTTTGCAGACCAAATAGACATTGCCGGCAGGCTTTAGCCAACACAGCTAATTTTGTTTTGCATGGTTACAGCACAAGATACAAACAATAAGACAAGGAGGCGGTAAGATGAAAAACAACAATACTTTTGCTCACTTTATGGAGACTGCCCAAAAACAGCGGGCTGAAAAGGAGGCAGAGCTGGGCTATAAGATGCTGGACACAGATAAAGGCAGGCAGGTCTGCCTCAGACAAATAGCAAGGAAAATAGAACAGGTTATTGATGAGTAGACTAGCTGTGTTGTCCTACCTAAAAAGCAGTGTCTTCAGCAGAGAGCAGGTATCCTGCACGGTACCTGCTCTTTTTTGCTATACTCTTCTGCTGCAGCTTATTCACCAACCAGTATACTAATCGTCCCCGGAAATCGGGATCGGCTGTGTATTTATCGGCCGGTTCACCCCGGACGTATTCCGGGACCGGCACTTCAGATAAGCTGTCTGCATATCTTTGTCAGCGCGGCATTTTGCTTTTAGTAAAGTGACACCTGCCTCCGGCGTGTCACTTTTTATGATCCCTGTGTATTAATAATAATGAGGAACTTATAAGCGGAGGGATGAATAATGAAACTTGCGAAAAAGTACCGGGAAGAATTCCAAGCGTGGGCAAAAGATTATTTGCTGTCGGAAAGAGAAAGCAGTACAGAGGAGCTTTATGCGGCCCTGCTTGAGGACAACCCCTTACTGGCAAAGCAAATTGCTCAGGCAGCCGCAAAGACCGGGGCCAAAGCCTATATCGGCAGGTACCTGCTGCGAAGATTTGTCAACCAGGGCTGGCTGCAGTACACAAACAAAAAGTGGCAGCTGCAGCCTCTCGAAGACCATTGCGCCAATTGTCTGGCGGAGCTTCATCCGGAGATTTATTTAGTAGATACAGCGGGTAACTACTACTGCAGCGAAGACTGTTTACTGGCATGGGAAGACGGTGCGGATGACGGTTACTGGCTGGATTATTTACCCCTTGTTGAGGAGTTCGCAGAGCTGTGGCCCGACTGCAGTTATTTAGCAAAGCAGGAGCCAAAAGCTGATCCCCTGCTGCATCTGGAAGTCTTCGCTGCCAGAAAGAGAACGGCAAATGTTATTAACTGTCCTGATTATGATACAGTCTGGCTGAATGGTGGTGATGACGGCCCCTTGGCCGCAGAAATATACAGGATGCTGACCATGCTGGCAGCAAAACTGGAAAAGCTTACGGAAATGGAAACGGCAATCAGCAAACTGCGCGCACCACAGCAGTACAGCTACACCATTTCCCTGCCTGAAGGCCTGCCTAAAGAAAAGAACCTGCGTTCCAGAGCAGAGCGTTTCAGAACATGCCACCGGCAGTTTCGCCGTCAAGATCTGCCATTAGCCTGGCAGACAGATGATTTAAGCCAACTGCAGGTCTGGGAACAGGAGCTGCAGGGTATTAAGTACACGATCGTCAAAGCATATAAATGTCCACTGTGCGGCAGTGATGCAGATAATTACGGACGGGCCGCTGACGGTTACCGCTATTGTTCAAGCTGCTGCGCAGAGTATGAGTTAGCCAGTTATCAGGTAAAGGAGGATTACGTTTGGTGAAACGGGAGTTTAAGGTTTATTACGATCTGACAGATAACATTACTTTTCATGGCGAAGCTGTTAATGGCCAGGCGCACGGCTATGGTATTTCCTACTACTGTGCTGGACATGTTTCTTATAAAGGTCAGTATACCAGAGGCTGCAAAGAAGGCTGGGGCACTTCCTACCACCTTGAGACCGGAGCGATTCAGTACCGGGGAGAATGGAAGAATAACTGCTATCATGGGCAGGGTAGTCTGTTTAACGAAGCCGGAGAATTGATTTATCAAGGTCGGTTTCACTGGAACAAGCCGGTAGATTATTATCGTGCTTACCGCCTGGTAAATGGCAGGTTAATTAAAGTAGATTCTGTAAGTGATGGTTATCATACTCTCTATTACCCGGATGGTACCAAGTATTATGAGGGCGAGCTGCGGAAAAACAGATTTTCTGGTTTTGGCATTCGCTACCGTAATGATGGCAGTAAGGAATATGCCGGCCACTGGGCTCACGGGTTAAGACATGGACGAGGCAAAAGTTTCTACCCCAGCGGTGTCTTAGAGTATGATGGTCAGTGGGATCAAGATGAGTGGGAAGGCAGGGGACAGTCTTATTATGAAAATGGCAACATAAAATTTGATGGGATGTTTAAGCAGGGTCGTCCCTTTGGCATTGGCAAAATGTATCATGAAAACGGCAAGCTGAAATATACTGGATATTTTGAAGCAGATCATTTCCCCTCTACCGGCAAAGAGTACTATCCCAGCGGAGTGCTCAAATATGCCGGTTCTTTTAATTGGGGTCCCAGAGGTTACTATGGGCCTAGATTCTATCGGGAAGGCCGCCTGTACTATGAAAGCGGCGAACTTTGGTATGAAGGTACATTTAAGGGGCATCCCTTTAAAAGAGTGTTCGCGGAGGGTGTTGAGTATAACAAAGACGGCACAATAAAATGCCACCATCATGATTAACTAGAAAAAGGGCAGGCTGCTGCCAATGAGATTAACTACATTGGCAGCAGCCTGCCTGTAAAGGAATTGTCACTAACATAGAGAATATTTATTAAGTGGAATGTTTTGGTTATTTTCCAGGAACTATACTAACTATACTGCTACAGTAACCTCAAGCAAAAGAGGTGAGACGGTGGCACAAGCTTGTGCCGGTGGATAAAATAAATAAAAGCAGCTGCCGTTTAAACAGAATGCTGCTTCCATAAAACATCAGTGGAGTTGATGAGATGCATTTTAAAATAGGTGTTTGTCAGCTTATAGTTGCTGATAATAAAGAGTCTAATCTGAAAAATGCGGAACGTGCAATTCGGGAAGCGGCCGCTAACGGCAGTCAGCTGGTAGTTTTGCCCGAGATGTTTAACTGTCCCTATGAAAATAAAGCATTTCCTTTGTATGCAGAGGAGTATCCGGGAGAGACAACTTCAATGCTTAGTCGGTTGGCCAGGGAATTAGGAATTTACCTGGTTGGAGGATCTATCCCCGAGCGGGATCAGGGTGCTATCTACAATACTTCTTTTATTTATGATAAAAATGGTCATTTAATAGGCAGACATAGAAAAATCCATTTATTTGATGTAGAGATAGAAGGCGGTATTAGCTTTAAAGAGTCGGCCGGTTTGGGAGCCGGTAAGCAGGTCACCGTTGTAGACACTGAATTTTGTCGCATAGGTGTGGCCATTTGCTATGATATGCGTTTTCCGGAGTTGATGCGCCTGATGGCCCTGGCAGGAGCGGAAGTTATCATTGTGCCGGCCGCCTTTAATCTGACTACAGGACCGGTCCATTGGGAGATAACAGCAAAAGCCAGAGCGCTGGATAATCAGGTATATTTCGTGGCGGCATCGCCGGCTCGCAATCTGCAGGCAGCCTATCATGCCTATGGTCATTCCTGCATCATAGATCCTTGGGGTCAGGTTGTTAATAAACTGGATGAAAAAGAAGGTATCTTATATGGTGAAATTGACCTGCAGTATGTACAGAAAGTAAGAAGAGAGCTGCCGCTGCTGCAGCACATCAGAAAAGATGTCTATGAAATCAGGAGAAATTAAGTTCCTGTCACTCTTTTAAACATTGTCGATTCCCTGTTCTGCCATGACCATTTTAAGCAGATTTTCCTTAGTATTCATTTCTGGCTCTGCCAGCACTTTTTCCAGCAGGCGATCAAGAACCTGCCCCATCTGTTCACCGGGCTGAATACCAATCTCCATTAAGTCATAACCATTGACAGCCAGATCTTTTACAGTGAGCGGCTGTTTTTCTTTTAGAATATTACAGACCTGCTCTTGTAAGACATCGAGGGCAGAGAAATCATACGACGGCTGGGAAGCTTTGATTACAGCGGCCTGCAGCTCGAAAAAACTTTGTAAATTCTCCGGCCCGACTCTGGTGATAAATTTTTTGATGCTGACCTTATCAGGGAAAGCAAGTTCATCTAACTGTTCCCGAACCAGCCTATAAACCGTGTCGACAGTTTGCTTAGGGAATTTCAGCCTATTCAACGCTTTCCGGACGCTATTTTGCCTCTCTGAGGCTGGCTTAGATAAGTTTCTTTTCTCATTTTCTTTTTCTGACCAGGGCTGGCCTAATTTATACAGCAGCGCCGCCAACCTCACGGTTAATTTCTTTGGCGCTGCCTCCAGGATGGCTAAAGTATGCTCAAAGTCACTACTGTCAGCCAGTTCCGGCAGAATATAGCCTAGCAGCGATGTGGAGCGCAGCATCAAAATCCCCCTGCCCGGTTGATCAGTCAGTACAATTTTACCTAATTCATCTCTGATTCTTTCTCTGCTTACACTTCTTAACAGCTGATGGTTGCCGGTGATGGCAGCAAAAGTTTCGTTGCCAATTATAAAATTTAACTGACAGGCCAGGCGGATGGCACGTATCATGCGTAAGGCATCTTCCCGGAAGCGCTGCTCAGGCTTACCTACGGCATTGATTACACCCTTTTTTAAATCATTAACTCCGTTAAAATAATCAACCAACCCTGTTTGCCGGCTGTAGGCCATGGCGTTAATGGTAAAATCCCTGCGGCTCAAATCTTCTTTAAGCAAGGTAAGACTATCAGCATTGGTGACGCTGCCAAGATGGCGAAAAGTTGTAACTTCATACTGCCTGCCATTAATTACAACCGTTACCGTTCCGTGCTTTAACCCTGTATCAATGGTTTTGGCAAATAATTGTTTGACTTGATCCGGCCGCGCGTCGGTTGTAATATCCCAGTCATCCGGCTCTGTATTTAGCAGACTATCCCGCACACAGCCGCCAACAATATATCCTGCAAAACCATGTTCATGCAGCTTATATAAGATGTATGTGACTTCTTCGGGGAGACTGATGAACATATGCACTTAACTCCTCAATCAATATATTCTGCTGTCTCAATAGCAGTAGAGATAGAGTAAAAAAAGCCAATCACTTTGTTGCCGGAAATAGGTTGGCGTATTTTTCTGAGATTGGAGGTTATGCGGTGATAAGTATATCTTTGCCAGATAATGTGGTAACAATCAGCTGCAGCCTCGTGTGCTGGGGGATAATAGGTTTTTTAATCTGGAAGAGACTCCAGCAGAGTGAGCATCAGCTGATCTGGTGGAAAGCAGTAATTGTAACTGTAGTAGGTCTTTCGGTGTTCCGTCTTGGGGTAATAATTGCAGGGGAAATGATCAAGATTCCTGTTTTCCCCCTGGGTGTCTGGCTGTTGAATTATCTTTATAGTGGAAAACTGGATGAATGGGAAAAATACCGCTGGTTCGCCTGGCTGGGTTTTTCCGCCAGCTTTTTGTTCCTAGCGGCCACACTTCTTGCCATTCCCATACATAGCCTTATTTATCCCCAAAATGAGCCTGCGACATATCTGGCCAACATGAATGATGCCGCTGTCACGGCAATTCATCCTGCCGGAGAAGACGTTACCCTCAATGTTAACATGTTACGTGACTCTCTGGCTGCGTTTTCAAGAGAAGAAGTGCAGATGTTTGAGTGGTATGAGCAAATGCAAAGTGAACCGGACCCTCAAAAGCGCAAAGAACGTTTTCCCTACCTACTGACAGGTGTAAAACCGAAATGGGGCAGCGGTATCCCGACTCTAATTTATCTGGAAGAGGATGGTAAGGGGATCTTAATTACCACTCCCAAAAAACAGCTGTATTTTCGCTCGCAGCAGGCATTGGTGGAGGGGATGTAGATGAAAAGGAAAAAAGTTTTGTTAGTTATCGTCCTTTTGGCGTCGGCTGCTGCTGTTTACTTATTCTATTACATCTCACCAGGACCCTTTCCCGATCATGATACTTTGCTTAAGGGGATCAATGAATACACAAACGTAGATGCTTTTACAATACAGGACATCATAAAAATTGATGCTCGCCATGCCTTTGTTCCTTTTATCTCAGAGAAAGGATTGCATGGCTTCAGCTGCTGGGTTTGGGATACCTATAGATGGAGACCGGCCAGAGTCAGTTCCTGGGGTAGACCGGAAGTTTGGAAACTCAAAGAGAACGACCCTTCCACTTACTATGTTGTTTGGAATCTTCATCCGCAAGAAGAGCTTACGGAATTAAAATTTTATCTTTTGAGAGACCGTGGCGGCCACCAGTCTGGCGGTAGCGAAGTCTATGAACCAAGGGTGCAGTTAGAGGCAAGTCTCTCTTTTGCAGGAAACACCTATCAGGTTATGCCCTTTGAAACTACATGGGTAAACTATCTTGAGCAATTTCTCAAAGTAAAATCCAAAATGCAATCCCCAAACGGTTACACTTTATTCCCAGTGCAGTCAGGTGTTTATTATGGCTGGATGGCTGTTGATGCTGCCGGCAACTCCCAACAGCTCGAATTTGCCAAAGAAAGCGATTCCATACATCCCGACAATGCTATAGAAATAGTCTATATGCAGCATTTTCTGAACAAAGACCTTGAGTTTATACAGAAGTAACAGCTATAAAAACCAGCTGACTGCTCATCAGTAAAGACAGTGCCATTAGGTGGGCAGCAGTTGGGTTAGACGCCCACTAATTTCCTCTTAAAATAAAGATGAAAGTAGGCGGTTATGGTGAGAAAAATTCTCCTTTTATTGTTTTTTCTGGTGCTTGTGCTGCTGCTACCCGGCTGTTCATCAACACATGTAAATGACAAGAACAGTTCTGAAGCGAAAGGAGGAGCCTCGTTTCAGATTCCGGCAACCGATTTAACAGCCATCACTTTAGACACCATTGAAGTCACTGACCCCAGTCTGATTAGCCTGTTATCTGCTGAATTGGCAAAAGCAGTTCCTTCAGAAGAAGCACCCGGGAATGCACACCCTGAAACGCTAGCACTTACAGTAAATGGTAGGGAAGAATCATACCAAATATATATAGCAGATCTTGATACGGCTGCACCGGCTGCATTAAAAAGCGAAGAAGGCTGGTACCAAATTCCGGCAGAGTTTATTAATCTGCTGCACAGCTTAGATGAGTACCCGAACTATAGTGCTGTTGTAGAGGAGAAAGATAAGGAGCTGCTGGCTAAATACGGATTGACACCGGCATTCCTGATTAATCAACTGCAGGTAAAACTGCCAGTTGATCTTCTGCATCGAGCCGGTGAATACCCTGCAACATTATATTGGGCTTATAATAATGAATTAAGCAAAGCCATTAATCTTAATCTTGAAAAAGCCTTGGATCAACAGGTGGATGTTAGATTATACAAGATTGTAGAGCTACTTCCCGACTATCTGAGTCCCCGCTGTCATACCGGGCGCGCGGTAATCGTCCATTATGCTGACGAAATTGTAGGTGCCTGGCTGGATGCAGGTCGGCATGACGGTTTTGCCTGTTCACTTGATGGCAAAACACTCGAAGAAGTAACAAACAAAAGTTGGGACCAATGGATTGTCTCTCACATCGACTATGATGATCCCCTGGAAAAAGAGCTGGCTCTAAAGTCACCGGAAGAAATTATCCAGACTTATTATGAGGCCATCAATAATAAAGATGATAGGCGAGCGTATGCCTGCCTGTCACGTAAATACCTTTCTTCCTATCTTTTTAGCAACATGGATAACTACTATCTAATGAATCCAGGATACGAAATAAATGATGGTGTTGGCAATATAACTTCTGCCTCGGTTGTTAAGATAGAGCCATACTCACTTGACAGTGAACAATCTGAGGAGCTGCTTTTCTATCAAGTAACGGTAGATTTAGAGGTAAAAGAGCCAATAACTTTTGAGAGCGGCCGCCAAACCCGCTTTATCTACCTGAAGCAAGAATCACCGTCAACAGGTTGGCGCATTTTATCAATAGGAACCGGGCCCTGAGTATACAAAAATTACGCTTACACATGAACAATGGTATAAAAATAGGATCAATAAAATGTTTNNATTTGCAGTGTTGCAATGGCAACTATTTTTGGGTAGAAAAATAGTTATTTTTTGGTTTACATTTTGCTTAAGAACCGAACTTAGTATATATAGAAGGCCGCACTTATTGACTGGAACCTGTGTTATGCAAAGGCACAGGTTATTTTTGCGTCAATTCCATTTTTATAAAAGGTGCGGCTAATATTATATCTGAAGGAGTGAAGACTTATGGCAAAATGGATTAAAAGCATGACCCCGGAGCAAGCATGGAATGAGTTTGTAACAGATTCGGTAGAAATGTTTCTTTCCAATTTTAGAAGTGAAGGTTACACCGACATTGAAGCTGCCTGCATCAGGTATGCAGCAGATATTCCCATTATCTACAGAAGACCATTTCTGCAAAGCCAACTGGATCACATTGCAAGCTTGCTCAAACAGTACATTGATGCTTATCTTCACAAAAAAGGCGGCATTGATAAAATCAGGTTCTACACAGATGAAGAACTGGATTTGATGGATGAACTAGAGACGCAAGAGCTGCTGGAATGGTTTAAAGAAGAGTTAGAGGACCTTAAGCGCCAATAGGATTTTTTGCGGGTGTGCTGCTGCCATGCCGTGGCAGTACACCCTTCCCGTTAACAGAAAAGGAATTTAGTGACAGTGTATAGAACTAGAATTAGTATTCCTGATGTTACCATGTAGTATGTTTTGGCAAGGAGGAAACTATGGCTACCCTAATTCCTTATCTCAACCCTGAAAGCATTGAGAATACGGGAGAACGTCTCTTCTACCAGGCAGCTGCTAATTTACCTGATGAGTATACTGTACTTTATTCTTTTAAATATCTGATCCCCGAATCCCAGTACTACCCGGAAACAATTCGTGAAGCCGATTTTGTCATTATCCATCCTGCGTTAGGGTATTTAACGGTAGAAGTTAAACAGGGAGAAGTAATTTATAATAATCGTCAGTGGCTGCGGCTAATCAATGGTATGGAAGTCCCCCTGGAAAAAGATCCGGTGGAACAGGCACGCAGTGCCATGTTTGCAATCCTGGATTGTTATGAGCAGGCAGCAAAGACAGCCTATTTCCCCCTGAAAAAACGCTATAGTGTGGCCTTCCCACAGTGCACCCAATTTTCAGGCAGCCTGCCTTTAGATTTAGATAAAGATAGTATCTTTCTGCAGTCTGATTTAGAAAACCTGGAGCCCAAGATACAAGCCATTTTTAATATAAACCAACCGGAACCTAATCACGCTGCTGTCAAAACACTACTTGAGGTGCTGGCTCCGACCTTTAAAGTTTTTGCGCGGCTGGATGAGCAAATTGATCACTTTAACCGCCAGGCGCAGCGCCTGCTGACAGAGGAACAGGAGCGCATTCTTGACGAAACGGAGCTGGATAGGGAAAAGATCTTCTTTGGTTCCGCCGGCACTGGGAAAACCTTTTTGGCCATGGAAAAAGCCAAACGCTTGGCCAACCAAGGCTTAAAAGTTTTGCTTACTTGTTTTAATAAAAATTTGGCAGGGTACCTACGTAAGGAGATTGATTCACCTAAAATTACGACAGCAAATTTTCATGATTTTCTCTTCCGCACCCTGCAAGGCCAGAACCCGGCGTTCTCAGTTCCAGATGAGCCTGAGGCAATATCTGAGTTTTTCGCAATAACACTGCCTGAGCTCGCTTTTGACTACTTTTCCAGCCTGCCGCATCAGGAAAAATTCGATGCTCTTATTGTAGATGAAGGTCAGGATTTTGAGGAAGAGTGGTATTATTGTTTGCGCAGTATGTTAAAAGAAGACGGTTACTTTTATATTTTTGCTGATCCCGGTCAATCAATCTTTGGTACAGACGCTGCCTTTTTGAAAAAGCTGCCACAATCCAAACATCGCTTAACACAAAATTTGCGCAATACTGAGACCATCAACAACTGGCTTTGTCAAAACTTTCCCCAGAATACTTCCTTAAGAACCAGGCTGCCCGGTGGACTACCTGTTAATGTTTTCTGCTGGCAGGAGCCCCAGGAAGAAAAAAGACTGATTGAAAAAGAAGTTGGACGCCTGATCAGCCAGGGTATTCGCCCCAAGCGGATTACTATCTTATCACCTAATTCTAAAGAAAAGAGCAGTCTTGCCGATACCGACTTTTTAAAGCACTGGCCTATTGGTACCATCAACGATGTTAACCCCCATGCCATACGTTATTCAACAATTCGTTCCTTTAAGGGACTAGAGGCTGATATCGTCTTTCTGATTGGACTAAAAGAGTGGAACTACGCCTGTACACCGGCCGATATTTATGTTGGTGCCTCCAGGGCACGATACCTACTTTATCTCTTTCACCATCAAGACTTCTCTCTCAAAGAAACATGATAATCTACAAGCATTGGGAAGAATTGACCGGGGAGCGGGTGAAAGTATGTGGGATTTGTCTATTTCTAATAAAAACTATATCTATTAAAAAGCCGGAATCACTAATTAGTGGCTCCGGCTTTAAATAAGCGCTTTAATTAAGCTGCTTACTCTTAAAAATCATCGAGATTACTTCTTTACCTTCATGAATTCTTTTAACAAACAATTCTGGTTCAATTTTAAAAATACCGACATCAACTGTTAACCCTTTTGGTGGGGTAGCGTAGTTTCTTATTTGTGGTTTTTCTTTGATTATTGCAAGTAAAGTCTCTGTAGTTTCTTTAAGTGTATTGCAAAGTATATCTCTAATTTTGTCAAAGAATATCTGTTCTTCAATGATATCGCAGTAATAATAGCCATTACTTATTGGGCTTATATTGTATTTCTCCAGCTTGATTTCTAAATCTGCGGAATAACCTCCAATCTCGTCTGCGGTTCTGGCTCTATTCTCTAAAAACAGGTCATGTAAATTAACCTGTTTATGATTATAAAACCTGGTTTGGTCAATCTCTTTAATGACTTTTAGTCTACGCTTTAGATATTCTCTGGTATCTTTATCTACGGAGTAAACAAAAACGCCTTTCATCCCTCTCGAGAGCAGGGTTTTGTAGGTATTTTGAGCTAAACGAAGGAATTGATCCTGGCTGTTTTTACCGATCTTAGCATCGTAACATTTGGTGACATCAGCTTCCCAAGATTCGGTGGACAGATTGTATGTGAATTCTTCTCCGATAATGACGCCAACATAATCGAATTCCAGGCCCTGGCAGGTATGGATACAGCCAATTTGGTTGACACCATCTGGGTTAATAGCCCAATCTGCACCACTCAGAGGAATGCCCGGAGCTCTTTTTGTCCCCCTATATGAATCCTGAGGGTTCCATGGCATTTCAAAGATGAGTTCTTCATCTTCGTAAATCTTTACATCATTTTTTAGCTGACCGTCTGGAGTAAGTTCTTTACTCCAGGGCCAGGCATAACCTGCAAGCAGCCTTGAGTCGAAACCCTGTTTTTGTAATTTTAATATTTCTGCTTTCATTTCGTTTGGGTCATCAAAAATATAGAATTGTAAATCATCAAGGTTTTCCCAGCCGCTTGCGTTGGCTGTCTGACGTATCCCCAGAACATCATCAAGCCAGTTTAAGTAACCTTCAGAACCAGCGCAACGAAATTGAGCGTTCAGCTCATATTCATAAATTGTGCAGCCTAATTTTTGTGCTGTTTCTTTTACATGACTATAAGAACCTATATCTTTAGGCCTGATCATCTGGTTATCGTCGGTAAAAAAGACTGTAAGATGAGTCTTTTCGATAATTTCTTCAACTAAACTTTTATCCAGTTTTTTTTGCATCGGGGGTGGTGTTGAACTTATACGGTGCGCTTCGTCAACTATGGCTACAGGATATGTGCGATTGTTTTCAATTAAATCACGGTTATAGTAGTATGGATGTTTAAAGAGTCGCGAAGCCCTTTCTTTATCGATTTTGTTGGCCATACTGTTTTTAAAAGCAGCGTTCGGTGCCAAATAAACACATTCTTTTCCGTTTTGCAGGATCTTGCCCAATAGATTTAAACCGACTACGGATTTGCCGGTGCCGGGTCCACCTTTGATCAGAACAACATATTTACCATCGCTGCCATCCAATTTTTGATCGCGTACGATCTGCATAACTCGGTCAAAGACAACAAGCTGCTCATCCATCAAGATAAATTCAGATTTGGCATCAATAATATTATTAATGTGATTAATCAATTTTTTACTTGGTTTTGGAATGGAGGAAGCGATATAATCAACCAGTTCCATACCATCGCCTTTTTCAACGTGGTTTTTAAGGAAATGGCCAATTTTCCTGACATCTTTTTTGGTGAACACAGGGCTTTGTTCAATATATAGGTCAAATTTGCTGTCAAAGAGCTTGTCCTGCTCCTGGAGCTGATAGTTATGCAGATATGAGCAGGTGTACAATTTGATAGCATTATTGTTATCGCTATGAAACGCACTATGGTAATCCATCAGGTATTGCTTGTAATTTGTTACCTGGACAGCCGGGTGGTTAACTTCCCGAAAATCACCACCTGTATAGGTAAAAACCTGCCTCTCAGTATTTGATTCTTCCACATGATCCCACTGTTTTAACTCCACAATAACAGCATTAGCATTTAAAAACTTGTCTTTCCCCGTAATCATAAAATCAAGCCGCATTGAAGACTGTGGCAAATGATATTCCAGTAAAACACCGCAATCAACACTGTTCAGGCCTTCATTAATTAATACCTCGTTTATTTTACTCAACGAATTCTGAAAAGACCTTCTTTCAGCTGGAGATACCCCTCTGCCTAAAACTCTGATGAATTCTTGCTCCAGTATATCGGCGATTTTATTATAGCGTACATCATAATCAAATTGTGTTGTACTGCCACGATAAATAATCATTGAGCATTGACCCCTATCTTATACAAAGTGTTACCTATAAAAAATTTCAACGTATGATTTTTTATTCCTGCCCACAGCACAGCTTACCGGGCTCAATTCAAATAACTCATTATAACTGTCTTTATGTTTTAACTCTTACAGTTTAGGCAAATTTAGACAGGAAGGAAAATATAGATTATCATCGAAGTTAAATAATGGATGCAGGAAATCATGAAATGTTATGTCTAACTTTGAAACATTGTTATAAAATTGGGTAATAGTTTTTCCAATGATACGGTGGTGATATAAGTGGAAACCAGAATTGAAAAGTTAATCCGATTCTTTGATGACTGTGCCGTGTTGTACTACAAAGGACAGGTGATTTCTGATTATAGTTTATTGAGAGAAAGTATAGAGTTTTTTGTCAGATTGATTAAGCAGGGAAGTGAAGGCAATGGACGAGGAATAATTTTGCATCCCGGGTCTAGTATTCATTTAATTATGATGACGGTAATAGCTGCTTTAAGTTGTGTGTTATTTGAAGAAAGCTCACAGGAAGATGTCATATTAAATCTAAATGTTGGCGACTTTGTTATTTATGAAAAGAAGAGGGGAGTTTTTAAAGGAATAGACACTGAAGGAAGAGCTGTGATTGAACAGTCTAATTCCCTGATTTCTTATATTCCTCAAGATCGTTTCTTTAGAATAAAACCATATAAAGGACAAGCAGTAACTCTGGACGGACGTGGGATCCGTGACAATCCTGAGGAGCATCAGGTGTTTTTATCGAAACTATTAGGTGTGGATCCAATAGATGTTCCCAGTATTCTTGATTGTTCTGTTTTGATTGTGTGTAGCAGGCAAGAAGCGGACTCAATTATTAATAATACCGAATTATGCATTGAAGGAGGAGAAAAGGCAGCCTTACGTAACCTTTTTCCTGCCGCTTATTATACTTTCAACGAGAGATACGATTATGCCGGCAATTATGCAAAATCGGAACCTGTCTTAAGATTTACCGGAAGAGTTTCTGTTGCAAGAGAGCTTATAATTAACGATCGTGATAAAAACATCATTGGTTTATTAGTCAGTGGTAGCAGTATAATAGAAGACGGTTTTTCGGAACTTATTGGGTTATTATCAAGGAAATCTTTGCGTAATGTACTGTTGCTTTCGAGAATAGACGATAAGGATTATCGTACGCTATTAAATGAGTTTGAAGACTTGCAAGTATTCGCTTGGACTAAAGAAGCTATATTATCGAGCAACTTATACTTAAAAAATGTAACCACAGATGAGAAAGAGTTACTCGTGCAGTATACAAACAATATTCTTGATAAAGAGATTAACTTAACTTTGCATGAACTTGATCTGGATTTAAGTCTAAACCATTTAAGAAAGTCATTGCATAGGATTGCCCGGACCGAGCCTGCTAGTAGCAAACAGGAAGAGTTTGCAATTAACGGGTTTAGTTTTTTGAATTTATTATTATATTCTGTTTTTCCCATAAAAAATCTTGAGTTGCAAATTGTAACCGGAGCAGTTGAAGCAATACTACCGGAAGTTCAGCTAGAAAACCTGTTATCGATTGCGAGTGAATTTCCGGGCTCTTTGGGAAAGGACATGGAAAATATTGCTGAGATACTGCTTCGGTTTTATGAGTCACTGTATGATGAAAATCCTAAGTACCATACCCTCCTAAAGATAATATGTGATAGTTATATGAATAGGCAAAAAATTGCTATAATTGTCCCCAAACAATATTATAAAACAGTATTTGAAGCAACAACTGAAAATAAGCAAATATTAAAACACTGTAAATTTATTACGAAGAACAGCTTTCGTAACGACAAGCTCTACGATCAAGTTATTTTAAGTGGTTCTTTTAAAGGTAAACGATTCAATTTATTGGGTACTAATTCTTCTGCTAACATAAGTATTCTTGCCTATAATTTTGAAGAAGTCAAAGTTCGATCATTTATAAGGGAATTAGATATGATTAATCAATTTTATGACAGCAGAAATTATGTAAATGTTTTTTGGGAGACAGGGGAAGACGAAGAATTTGATAGTGATTTTACAGAGTTTGATGATAATCTGGAGCGTTATTTTGAGGATTTAATAGTAAAGAATACTACCTCTGTAATAAAGCAGACATCAGCAGAAGGACAACAGTCGACGGTAGAAGTTATTAGGGTAGTTACCTTTGAAACCGGAGAGAGGGCTTTTTTTACTAAGAATTTTTGTCCTTATGTTTTTGATCCTGAATCCGGGACTGTAACCGAGACTGAAGTTTCAAAATTAAATCCCGGTGATACTCTTATTTTTACAAATCATACTGATAAAACCCGTGATATTGTAGATAAATTTCTCGGAGATTTAGTCAATAGCAGGGAATGTGAAGAGCGGTTTAAGGATTACTATCAAAAATCCCTATACTGGAAAGATGTATTAAGAAAACATATGGAAAAAAACAACTTATCGTTTAAGGAATTATCTGATGAGATGCATGAACTTGGATATGGTAAACATGCAGTTACGATTCGTTCATGGCTGGATGAAGACAGCCACATAGTGGGACCGAGGGAACCGGAAACTTTTTACGTTATAGCTCTCATAACCCAAGATAAGCTCCTACTCAAGGATCCGGAAGGATTCTGTGAGGCTTGTAATGAGGTTCGTTCGATGAGAATGCGAATATTAAGATATATCGGTTTAAGTATCATTAAATCTGTTGGAGGAACTTTGGTAACAGATGAATATCTCGAGAAATTGATCGGAGATGCAAGCGAGTTTGCAATGACTCTACAGATTGAAAATATTATACAAACGAGTGAATTGTTCGTGCCATCTCATTTGGCCAACAGACCTCATGAAATTTAAGTGTCTTTTGCGGGGAGGTAATTATGGGTAGAGAACTTTTATTAGATGCCAGAAAAACTTTAATTGAAGAAATTCGCAAAGAGTTAATGGGTCCAGGTTCAGAGTTTTCCATTCCTGATGAGCAACATGAGATAATAACTGATTTGCCAGAAGTACGCTATAGTGTTGGGATATTATTTCCCCAGGGGAACTTGTATGAATCAGATAATAATGATTCTTTCACAATTAGGGAAGTAACTGCTGATATTGATACGGAAGAGGAAGAAATTGCAGCCAGCACTGATGAAGAAGATGAAGGCGATTTTTCTACCGGTTATGAAGGAAATATTGCCGAGGATACGGATGTTAGCACATTGGATGAGGATATTGGCTTGTCGGTCCAAAATCTTCCTTCTTCTATGGGGTTTACCTTTTTTGTTAAAGGTAAAATCAATAAAGTTATATTCGAAGTTGAGTTTGGTACTTACAGAAAAGCTTTGCTTGAGGACTGTGCTATTCCATTTGAACCGCAAGACAATGATTATCTAATACCGGATGAATTTGAACAATATGTGAGTTACAGCAAAGAAGAAGGGCTAATAAGGTTAAAGAAGCCACTATCTAAAAAAGAGGTTTACCGCATAATACAAGCCGGCAATATAGATGATAGTTACTTGAAAGATGCCTTGTTTAGAATCTGTAATCAATTTGGTAAAAACGGGCATGTAAGAGAGCCTCACTACATTGATGTTCCTGTAGATTTTTCCGTAAAAAATTTTGTTGATGTTTTTGATTTGGATGGTAGGAATCTGAAACTGACTGCATTAAAGAAGGCGGTTGGAAACGAAGTTTTCTCAATTACGGTCATGCTGGTTAATACTGAAAAGGGTCGATATAATGGAACAAACTCCATTTTTCAGCCTAAGATTACTGTCTCGACAATAAAAAATCCAAACGTGGTATTTGTCCGATATGATACTTTCTTTAATGAGAATAATGCTGATGAAGAAGAAATGTCCCTTGCATTGCTGTATAGAAACAAGCGAATATATGCTACGGGACATGGTACTTCTGTGATTTGGGATGTGGATGAGGCAGGAATGGGCAAGATATACAATGAATTTTTGCCCACGTGTGAAGTTCCCCAAATGGACTTTTTATTAGAAAATGAGCCTTTCAATAAAAAGTGTTTATCAATGAAGTTTTTATCGGATTTGGATAACACCGATAAAGAGACGAAGCTGGATAAAATTGCTTCTCTTATCAAATCGTACTCTGTATGGATTTCGAAGCTTGAGGATCAGGCCAAGGGATTGGAGCCGGAATTTCAGGAAACAGCCAGACGAAATATTTCCGAATGTAAAGAAGCTTTGAACAGAATGAAGGACGGGCTCAGTTTATTAAGAGAGAACTCTACCGTATATGACTCTTTTGCATTGGCTAATCGCGCTATGTTTATGCAAAGGATTCACAGTGAGATTCAAGCTGTTGATAAGTATCCTGATGATGAACTGTTACAAAAGAAAATTGCAGAGCTGGATTATTCGAGGGTTGAGGACGAGCATTTTTGGAGGCCGTTTCAGTTAGCCTTTATTGTAATGAGCATCAAGTCAATTGTAAAGCCCGAATCAGATGAAAGGGATCTAGTGGATTTGATATGGTTTCCTACGGGTGGTGGGAAAACCGAAGCCTATTTAGGCTTAACAGCTTTTACTATTTTTTTTCGAAGGCTGTCATTTCCGGAAACAGCCGGTGGCACAGCTGTAATTATGCGATATACTCTTCGACTTCTGGCGTCACAACAGTTTGTACGCGCCGGCACATTAATTTGTGCTTGCGAGGCTATTCGTCAAGATTGTGAAGAGAAAAAAAGATTTCCGGTTTACCCTCTGGGTAAAGAGCAGATTACCATTGGTTTGTGGATAGGCGGTCAACATACCCCGAACAACAACCGTAAAGCAAAAGAATGTTGGGAGAAGCTTTATGGGGCAACGGCTGCAGATTTAAGAGACATTAAGGACAAGTACAATAAGTTTCAAATTTTAAAATGCCCATGGTGCGGTACTAAACTTACAAAGGATGTATCCCCTAAAAAAAGTTTAGTTGGGCAATGGGGATACATGTTCAGGAGCGGACACTTTTATATGGCCTGTCAGCAAGAAAGTTGTCTTTTTGAAAGTAGTTTGCCCATACAGGTTGTGGATGAGGAGTTATATAATAAACCACCTACTTTACTATTTGGTACGGTTGACAAGTTTGCCATGCTTCCTTGGAAGAAGGAAGTGGGCAGTTTCTTTGCGGTCGATTCGGAAAACAGGACTCCGGAACTGATAATTCAAGACGAGCTACATCTGATTTCCGGACCTTTAGGCACCATTGTCGGATTATACGAGGTCGCTATTGATGCATTATGTAGTAAAAAAGGGGTTAAACCCAAAATTGTTGCGTCAACGGCAACTATCAGAAGAGCGAAAGAACAGTGTTCAGCTCTTTACAACAGAGAGGTACGACAATTCCCACCTGCGGGATTAAATGCAGAGGATTCTTTTTTTGCCAGAGAAGCGGATTTAAATGAAAAACCAGGAAGGTTATATATGGGAATCATGCCTTCCGGTAAAACCAAGGCAATGATGGAAGTACGAACTATAGCCGCTATTTTGCAAAGAGTCCATATGATGGATCTTCCTTATGACATTAAAGATAAGTTTTGGACCATAGCTGTTTATTTTAATAGCCTAAGGGATTTAGGCAAATGTTCTACTCTTATAGATGATGACGTAAAAGACTTTATTAGAAGAATAGCGTATCGTTTCGGTACCAGAAAAGGAATTAGGCAGATCGGGGCAGCGAGTGAACTGACAAGCCGTGTCTCAACTTCTCAATTGAATGAAACTCTTGAGAAGTTGGAGCGTTTAGAATATACAAAGGAGAATCTGGAAGCAAAAAAATATCCGATAAATGTGTTGTTAGCAACAAATATGATTTCAGTGGGAGTAGATGTAGCCAGGTTAAATATAATGCTGCTTGTAGGGCAACCGAAACTTACCAGTGAATATATTCAGGCTTCCAGTCGTATCGGAAGAACCTACCCGGGAATAGCGTTTACTCTGTATGACGGGACAAAAAGTCGTGACCGTTCTCATTATGAGCAATTTAAATCATATCATGAGTCTTTTTATAAGTATGTTGAGCCAACAGGAGTAACGCCGTTTGCGAAACCTGCCCGGGATAGAGCTTTGCATGCCGTCATGGTAACAATGATTCGTCATATGTGTGGGCTTTCTGCTGACAGTGATGCCGTTTATTTTGATACTGACCTAGACGGGGTAAAGGATATTGAAAACTATATTTTAGAACGTCTCAAAGAGATTAGGAGTCGGGTTGATTTTGAGTATGCAGACGAAACTGATTCTATTAGAAACGAGATGATGCAGTTTTGGATAGAATGGAAAGAAAGAATTGAGCTTGCGGGTCATAAAAACTTTTACTACGGCGATAGATTTATTGTTAAACCGCCTGCGGGTGACGCTAAAAGGCTACTGAGAGTTTTTGGAAGCGGGGGTAACGATTATTCGAGAGAGACTTTAACCTCAATGAGAAATGTAGACAAAAGTGTTGCGGCAAATTTTCTTGTTTGGGGTGATACTGAATGAGTAGATTGAAAACGCCTACTGATAAAGTTTTTCTGAACAAGGTTACTCACACGGTACGCACGGCTCAAGCAGTGTTGCAGTACGGTGTTGGAGCAATGGTGGATTTTCCTGATCAAACATTGATGACTGCAGCGCCGGAATATTGGGATGATAAAATTATCCATATCCACGATGAGCGATTAGAGAAAATGTTACATGTGGATTTTTTTGGCATGCCGGGAGGGAAGGACGAGTTTTGGCAAGGAATATCTTACGTGCGTTTTCCTCAGTGGTATTTTTGCCCAAAATGTAGACGATTCCAACCATTAGTGAAATGGGTTCAAGAATACAGGCATAAAGCCACGGCGAAGCAGAAAGAGCAAAATCCTCACATGAAAAGACCAAGGTGTCTGGAATGTAGAAAAGATCTGGTGGTTTCTCGAGTGGTTTCGGTATGTCTACAAGGACATATTGATGATTTCCCTTGGGTTCAATGGGTTCACCGAAAGAACAGCGGCGGAGAGAAGCAAATATGTGCTGATCCAGAGTTAACATTTGAAACAGGAGCGACTGCCAGTGCAGGTTTGGAGGGCTTAATTGTAAGATGTAAGACATGTAAAGCAAAAGCTTCGTTATCTGGGGCTTTTGATAGGAATGCATTTGCCAAACTTGGGGAAGAGTTTAGGTGTACGGGGAATATGCCTTGGAAAAACCAAAAGGTAAAATGCGATGATTTCCCAAGAGCAATGCAAAGAGGAGCGTCATCCGTTTATTTCCCCAAAATAGTGAGCTCATTAGTTATTCCGCCTTACTCTAACAAGGCAAACTTATTAATCGAGCAATCTATGGGATATAAAGAATGCTTAATAAGGATTGCAGATTATGACCAAGATGAAAGGGATGAAAGAATAAAAAAGAGGTTGGATGAATGGTCGAGTAAAATAAGTATTCAAACATCAATAGATGTTCAAAGGGTTAAGAAGATACTTGAGCGACGATTGTTAGGTAGTACTGAAGAGTTTGAAGATGAAGGTGTGGATGCGGGAATAAAATACCGAGCAGAAGAGTACGAAGCATTAACCGGTAAAATTCCTACACAAGAACTAGATTCCCATGATTTTTTACAAGAGGTCATGAATGTAGCAAAATATAATATTCCTGGTCTTAAGGGGGTTACACTTGTTCACAAGATTCGCGAAGTAAGGGCTTTGACTGGGTTTACGAGAATAAATCCACCCGGTTCTTCGATATCAGGGGAAGGCGTTACCGGTTTTGTTAGTGTGAAGGAACCTTATACCAATTGGTATCCGGCTTACGAAGTAAGAGGAGAGGGAATATTTGTTGAGTTTGATGATCAAATGATTGAGCAGTGGGTGTCCAACAACACTGATGTTACAAGGAGAGCAAATGTACTGAACGACAACTATTCTATTACGTATCTGAGTGAGATTTCACAGAGAATAATTACACCAAAATTTTTACTGTTACACACTCTTGCTCATTTATTAATTAGACAACTTAGTTTTGAGTGTGGTTACTCTGCCGCATCATTAAGGGAGAGAATATATTGCGGCACTGAGGATGATGGCTATATAATGGCAGGTATTCTTATCTATACAGCCAGCGGAGATTCAGAAGGGACACTTGGAGGACTGGTTAGACAGGGATACCCGGATACTTTGCCGCAAATATTTAGGAAAGCAATCGCAAAAGGCCAACTGTGTTCAAATGATCCTGTCTGTATTTCCAGTGAAGGTCAGGGTAGGGATGCATTAAATCTTGGCGCATGCCATGCTTGTGTATTGTTACCAGAAACCAGTTGCGAAGAGTTTAATGTTTTTTTAGATCGAGGTGTAGTGATAGGAACTTTTGATAATGAAGGAATAGGCTTTTATAGTGATTGGTTGGCTAACAGTACGAAAAAATAAATTAAGGGAAGGGGTAAGCAAGAGAAAGTGAGTGAGTGCTAATGGATAATCATACCGTGGAACAACGTAGTAAGAATATGCGTGCGGTCAAGAACAAAAATACTGATTTAGAAATGGCTTTGCGAAAAGAATTGTACCGTGCAGGCTTACGTTATAGAGTTCATTACAAAATGCTTGGGAAGCCAGATATCGTTTTTCCAAAACTAAAAATTGCAGTATTTTGCGATGGTTGCTTCTGGCATGGTTGTCCAAAATGCAGCGAATTACCCGACCAAAATCAATCATTTTGGTTAGACAAGATAAAAAAAAATAAACAAAGAGATATTTTTGTTACACAGGAGCTGGAAAAACAGGGTTGGAAAGTTTTAAGGTATTGGGGGTGTGAGATAAAAAATGACATAAATGAGATTATTAACGATATTAAATATCATGTACAGCAAAGAAAAGGGAATGAATCCTAAGAATTCATTCCTCTGATATCATCCATTATTGCGGCAAAAAAAGCTTCTCCCATTTTTACCGGAACTGCATTTCCAATTTGAAGTCCTATTTCGCCCCAGGTCCCTACAAATTTATAATCAATTGGAAATGTTTGAATCAGCGCTGCTTCTCTTGCAGTTATAGGCCTGTTCTCAACGGGATGAGCAAAACGGCCTTTGGAAATATTAAGACATCCGCCGGTTAGTGTTGGTGCAACGGAGTTAAAACTCATCCTGCCGTATACATCTGCATAGCCTATTTTGGAATTATCGTGACACTTTAACCAGAGACGTTTTCCTGTTTCAGGATCATGTTCCGGCCAACTTTCTCTGCCTTTACCTTCAGGAGTATGTTTAAGCCTTAACAGATTAATTTCACCCAGTCGTGAGTGTTTGTGTAACTCATCTGTAGGAGCTTTATCTAAAGGAAGCGGTTGAGGTAAATCAAATTTTGCAAAATATTCACCCAGAGTTACGGGCTTATCCCTAAATTGGGGGAAAGGGATCTCCGTAATGTCTTCCAAATTTGAGTTCTTGCATAGGTCCAGCCGCTTACATACGAGCACAAAACGGCGTCTGCGTTGAGGGACTCCCAGAGAGGCTGCATCGACTATCTCGTAACGGATTTTGTATTTTGGGTAACCTCGAGGACCTGTATGCAACAGTTTCTTAATTTTTTGCCAAATTATACTATCGGCAAAACCAGGAACGTTTTCCAAGAAAATATATTTGGGTTTTAGCACTTTAACAAATTTCATGATGCTAAAAGTTAAGTAGTTACGCTTGTCTGTAATAGACCCGCGTTTGTATTTCATTTGCTTTGAAAATCCTTGACATGGAGGGCACCCTGCCAATAAATCCAACTCGCCCCCGGGGAGGGTGTTTCGAAACTGTTCAAGTTGTTGATAGCTAATTTTTCTAATATCTTTTTCAATGAGATAGTCTTTTTCCCCAAGTTCAGCTCGGCAGTGATTTAATCTGTATGATTGAGCGAACACAGGGTTAATTTCAACCGCCATAGTAATGCCAAAACCAGCGTTTTTTAATGCTTGGGTAATCCCTCCTGCACCGGCAAAGAGGTCCGCAGCTTGGGGCTTCATTTGACTTTCTCCTAACTTAATGCAGTACTTCATCATAATATCTTATCAGAAAATTGTTAAGTTTTGAAGGAATTAATTGGCGGTTTTCGATTAGATTAGCAAATTTTCATTTAGTCAGAAAATGGTGAAGCTGCAATAGTGTTTACGCTTGTTTTCTATAGAACTGCGCTTTAGCCTTAAGGCTCTGGATGAAGGCCATACCTCTTATTTCATTACTTTAAATTGACATCCAGCAAGAGTTACGGTGAATGAGGAGATTTTCTTGGAGACCCGGTACTGGCTGCAGTAATTTTGACCGATTACCCCATCACTCCATTACAGTCAACAAAGGAGAAAGTTACAGACTACGTGAAAGAAGAATGGCCGGTGTATCCCCAGTACCACCTACCAAGGAGATGAACCCGTCTTAAAGTTTCTCAGGGATGTGGTTAACAATCCGGCTAAAAACGGAACTTTTAAACCGGCGATTTTAGGAACTTTTGTTCCGTCCTTGACACGTACTTCAAAAGTGAGCATTTTTCAAGCAATAGGCATTTGAATTCAAGCATATATTAGTTACATTATTTACAGGAGTTGATGTTAAATGGTAAGAAAACGATGGAGCGATGAAGAGATGATTCTCGCATTATACCTCTATAGGTTTGGTTACGAGGATTTAAAACTTAACTATACTCAAATATCCGATATTATCGGTAGAAGTCCAAACTCAATCATTATGAGGTTTTCTAATTATCTAAATGTAGAACGAGAAGGTGTTGGCTTGAGTGGTGGTGGAGAACGAGTGAAGGAGATCTATCAACAATACATAAATAGACCTAAAGAAGATCTGAAGCATATAGTGATCGAATTGTTAAATAAGAGGTAATACATATTAGTATGATAATAGAAAACGGAGGAACGAATGTACAACGCTATTACTGGTATTAATGATCACCTAATTTTCTATTTAAATGATTCATTACAGAGGGCGGTAAGAATTCGTTTTATTGTTTCCTTTTTGCTGGAATCCGGGGCAAAGCTGTTGGTAGGTGAACTTGAAAATGCAGTAAAGCGGGGTGTCCCTGTTAAGATATTAACCGGCAGATACTTGGGAATAACTGAACCGTCAGCTTTGTATTATTTAATGGACAAGCTTGGGGATGGTGTGGAAATTCGCTTTATTGATGAAAAGCTGTGTTCCTTTCACCCCAAGGCTTATTTATTTGACCACGATGATGAAAGTGAAATCTATGTGGGGTCATCTAATATTTCGAAAACAGCTTTAACGGATGGAGTAGAATGGAACTATCGCTTACTGAAAAGCAGTGCGCCAAATGACTATAATAAGTTTTCGACTATGTTTGATACTTTATTTTATGAAAATTCTGCTCCTGTCACAGAAAAGGTTCTGCGCCAATATGCCAAAAACTGGCGGCGACCCTCTTTTGCAAGGACTGATTTTCTTGAGGTAAAAGAAGTGCCGGAGCCGTTTGGCGTGCAGGTTGAAGCGTTATATGAATTAAAGAAAGCCAGGGAAGAGGGTATCAATAAAGGGCTGGTGGTGGCAGCAACAGGTGTTGGCAAAACATATTTAAGTGCTTTTGATTCCCAGGACTTTGACAAAGTGTTATTTCTAGCGCATCGTGAAGAAATTCTGCGGCAGGCAGAGCATACTTACCGTTCTGTGCGCAGTGATGGTGAGTATGGCTATTATCTTGGTGGTCGGAAAGACACAGGAGCGGATGTACTGTTTGCAACAGTTCAAAGATTAAGTAATCACTTAGACGAGTTCAAAGAAGATCAATTTGATTTCATAATAGTTGATGAGGTGCATCATGCCGCTGCGGATAGGTATCTAAAGGTATTGGAACATTTTAACTCAAGATTTTTGTTGGGACTAACTGCTACCCCTTACCGCATGGATAACCGTGATATCTTTGCTCTGTGTGAAGATAATGTGATTTATGAAGTGTACCTAAAGGATGCTATCAACCGTGATCTGCTGGTTCCTTTTAACTATTTTGGTGTGTACGATCATACAGATTATGAGAAAATACCTGTAAATAATGGGCGATACGTAATTGAAGCACTGGAAAAAGAATTATCAACAAAAGAGCGTGC
>LSQX01014165.1_pt1 | contig 38515 bp, 39 predicted proteins | sample 654561 | NCBI WGS metagenome assembly LSQX01 (sample SAMN04489861, study PRJNA283612) | anaerobic digester metagenome | isolation source: 4 biogas reactors fed with cattle manure at either 37C or 55C with and... | place: Denmark: Kongens Lyngby | collected 2014 | reverse complement strand
ACCTGTTTTATACCCCGCTGACAGCGTCGACTCGCATAATGAGGACACCTGCATGGCAGGCTCCGGTTTATGCAATAATAAACAAACAGCGACCATATTGGCAGAAGCCAGCCACGCCATTAGGTGGCTTCAACAAATGGGGGTTGCTTTTAGTCAAACCAATGGTCAATTGCATTTAACACGTGAAGGTGGACATAGCGCCCGTCGCATCATTCATAGTGCCGATGCCACAGGAGCAGCGGTCATCTCTGCTCTCTGGTTACGAGCAAAGCAATGCACAAACATCACTTTTTTTAATGATTATCAGGCGATTGATTTATTAAAAAACGATGAAACTGTCGCTGCCAAATGTACTGGTGTGCTTGTCAGTCAAGACAATACATCTAAACTAATCGCCTTATTAGCCCCTCATGTTGTATTGGCCACCGGTGGCAGTGGCCAGCTTTACCCTCGCACCAGCAACCCTCAAGGCACTACGGCTGATGGACAAGCCATGGCATGGCGCGCAGGTTGTACTTTGAAAAATCTGGAGTTCATTCAATTTCACCCAACCGGTTTAAGTGCCGCAGCGGTTGACGATAATGCCCAATGTCCTTTGATTTCAGAAGCTTTACGTGGTGAAGGTGCCTGGTTATGCCTGCCGAATAGTCAGCGCTTCATGCCTAAGTACGATGCTCGTGCTGAGCTAGCTCCACGTGACATCGTGGCACGAGCCATTTATCAAGAAATGCAAGAGCATCAACTCGATCACGTTTTACTGGATATTCGTCACCGCGGTCGTGATTTTATTGAACAGCACTTTCCCACTGTTGTTGCTCTCTGCCGCAGAGTCGGCATTGACCCGGTAATAGAGCCCATCCCTGTAGCGCCATTAGCACACTATGCTTGTGGAGGTATTGTGACCGATGCCCATGGACAAAGTGACTTAACAGGTTTATACGCCATTGGTGAATGTGCTTATACAGGCTTACATGGAGCCAATCGCTTAGCCAGCAACTCTTTATTGGAGTGTCTCGTGATGGCGCATAATGCGAGTCAGGCGATTATTGCCAAGCAAGCAAAACAACCTGCACATAATGCGGACAGTATCAACGTTCACCAAACTGAATTAACTCAACCCCTCTCTAACAGCACAGCAATTAACGACGACTTCATCAGTCATCACCAAGAAATACGCCAAAATTTACAAAACATCATGTGGCAAGGGGCTGGCATTGTCCGCACTAAAAAAGGACTACAAGAAAGCTATCAACAGATTGCAACTATGCGTCTCAACTTTCAAGCGGTCGGAGTCCCACAGCAACTGACAACCGCTTGGCTTGAGTTGCGCAATCTACTTGATATGGCCTTATTGACCTTAGAAGCTGCTTTACAACGTCCGGACAGCTGCGGAGCACACTTCGTCAAGTACTAACACTAACTGGACTGCCTGGCGAGAGGAAATTTAGAATTAGCTGTGGTGCGCTCAAGTATGACATCCGGTCTAAACCTAAAGAGCTTAGGCGGCCTACCACTAACCACATCCGCCATCTCGCCGGTTTCTTCAACTAAGTTTTGTTGCTCGACTAAACGCCTGAAGTTCTGCTTATGCAGGACACGACCTGCTAAAGCCTCGATCACGGTTTGCAGTTGCAACAAAGTAAAGGTTGGCGGCATTAACTCAAAAACAACTGGACGATACTTGATTTTTGCGCGCAAACGCGCCATGCCGGTAGCTAACATACGCCGCTGGTCAAAGCGCATGGGACGGCCTAAAGGATGATCAGCATGCTTTTCCAGCCACTGTTGCTCATCCAAATCATGAAACTGCTCTTTTTCATAAAGAATATGATCACGCATCGCTTCAGGCACTAAATCGGCCTCATAAAGCAATTCAAAACGTGGTAAAACCAAATCCTCGTTCCATTTAAAATCACCTAAACCATAAGCTAATTGAATACGCTGCTGTCGATGAGCGGATAGGCTTGGTGACTCAGCTTGAGCTGCCCATGCTGACAATTGAGGCTCTATGTAATCACTCAGCAAGGCTGGCTTACCATGGCGCCAGTCCTCCCATGGGAAATAACTATACCATCGCTGCCAACTGACCTCGCTAGGCAAGACCTCGGCACGCTCTCTAGTAAAGGCCAAATAACTCACAGACAACACACGGCCACCAGTCAAATAAGCTCGCCCCTTATCGGCAAAGGTATATAGCTGCTCGACATAACCTAAGGAGTGGCCAGTCAAGGCCTCAACCCATACGCGCAAACCGTTTTGCAATGATCGATGCTGCGTTTGCAGCTCACCGGCCGGCAAGGCATGCGCGCAATGCGTAGTTAGTACCATTGGCTCATCATCAATAGTAGCCACTAATACAGCTACCAACTCTGCACTTAATGGCCACGGATTATTAGTTGAGCTAATGTCCAAATCTACCCCGACGTCTGATTATTCAAAGCACAATTATAGCTTATCTCGTTACTTGAGGAGAGAAGGCTTTCATGCCCCTTCCCTCTTCTTAAGCTTCCGGATTACTCACCTAAGTGCTGTTGCATAAACGCTAATGACAGTTGCTCTGCTTTGGCTGCCGCATCCGCCACAAAATGCGCACCATTAGGTCTGGCAAAGGCATGATCGCAGTTCTTGTAAAGCTCATAGTCCCAACCATCACGACGTTCAACTTCCTTAATGATAACTTGACGAACATCTTCCGGCACGTAGCTATCCAATTCAGCAATGTGTAAAAAGCTCACTGCAGCATTCGCGGGCAGTGCAGGCAGGACAGTTTCTAAAGACACACCATAAAAACTTACAGCACACTTGATTTTAGCCTCACCGGCCATTTGCACCACTAGGCGGCCACCCAGACAATAGCCAACGGCGGCAATACGCTCATGACCAATTAATTCGGCTAATTTTTGGCGAGTCGCCTCTAAGTCAGCAAGACTTTCATCAAGCTTCATTTTCTGCATGAAGTTCACACCCTTTTGAAATTGCTCAGGGATCGTCGGGTCTAACGTCACTCCCGGTTCAAAACGCCAAAACAAATCGGGACACAGCACGTTATAGCCATGACTAGCCCACTGCTTAGCCTTAGTCTGTAAAGCCTCATTAATACCAAAAATTTCTTGCACCAAGACAATAGCTGGCGCTGTTTGTGGATCTGCTGACTCCGCAGGCACCCATAAAGCCTGCATTGTTTGGCCATCAGCCACAGTAATATCAATATAATTCATTCCTACTTCCTCCTAGTTAAAGTAATTTATCAGCCTTTATAGCTTAACCCTTTTTAATGGCCTTGGTGTTGGAGATATTAATACCCTGTTATTAGCATCTAGGGCTTTCATCGGTCCTTCCTGTAGCTTTTCTTATCCACAAATGAGAAAGACCTCCTATAAGCAGGAGGTCTCTTTATCATATCAATATCAATTACATTTAAAAAGCCATCAAGGCGCAAAGGTACCAATGAAGATCGCCGGATCTACTCGCTGATTATTTAAACTGACCGTCCAGTGCAAATGTGGGCCGGTTGAACGACCGGTACTACCGACCTTGCCAACCACCTCACCGCGACTCACGGTTTGACCCTTGACCACATCAATTTCCGATAAATGACAGTACATTGAAATTAAACCTTGACCATGATCCACAAACACGGTTTTACCATTAAAAAAGTAATCACCGACAATTGTCACTACCCCATTGGCGGAGGCCTTAACAGGTGTACCTTGGGGTACCGCAATATCTAAACCTGAGTGAGAGTTTCGTTCCTCGCCATTAAAGAAACGACGTACACCAAAGGCCGCTGAATAACGACCACCATCCACGGGACGATCTAATATAACATTGCTCGGAATAACCGTACGAAACTCTTTATAAGCTGCCGTTTGCTCTGCCGCTTCGCGACTATAGCGATCTAAATCACTTTGTGATGGCGTAACGTGTTTATTAGTGCTTAACTTGATATGTTGCTCAGCGTACTTCTTGGACTCAATAGTAAAGTCCACTGACTCAGTCGCAGCACCATAGTTGACAGTCAAATGATGACGACCGGAATTGTTTTTTTGACCAACACCGACTATCGCTAAATAACCGCCAAACTCGGCATTAGGAATAATCAAGACAGAAGAACCGTTGAAACTGGCAGTTGGTAACACACCACGGTCCTCTAGGGGGAGAACGACAACACCGCCCGGAACCGGACGGTGTAATTGCCTTTCGATATAGGATTGAGCTGTTTGAGCCCAAGCCGAAGCACTTAAAAACAAAGAAAATAAACTAGTGCAAATAACAGTAGTCAATTTTTTCTTAGATAACAGCATCTGCTTGAGTCTCCATAAATTCGCTATAAATTAATGATTTTCCTTAGCAAGGTTGATGGTGTATTTAGGAATTTCAATCACTAAATCCTCATCTTGCACAAAGGTTTGACATGACAAACGCGACTCAAGGGTAAGGCCCCAAGCCTTGTCTAACATATCTTCTTCATCTTCACTTGCTTCCTCTAGGGAATCATAACCTTCTTTAACGATAACATGGCACGTTGTACATGCACAAACCATCTCACAGGCATGCTCCATTTCAATGCCATTGTCTAAAAGAATCTGACAAAGACTGACATCGGAAGGAACATTTTCTATCACTTTACCTTCAGGACAAATTTCCTCGTGAGGTAATACAGTAATTTTACGCATTTTCTTGATACTCCTAAATTATAACTCTTCAACTTTTTTACCGGAAAGCGCACGACGGATACTACGATCCATACGCTTTGCTGCAAAACTGTCAGTGACATGACTTAAACGTTGAATTTGGACACGGATCTCATCTGCATCATCACCTTGAACTAAGACACGCAGACGCTCCACCTCCTCACGAATTTTATTTTCTTCCTCAGTGGTTAATAAATCACTGTCTCCACTAAGGGCAGAGATAATAGATTCAATTAAACGACCGCCATTAACTTGTTGTTCACGCAGTGAGCGTTGTTGAGCGTCCTCTTCAGCTGATTGCATGCCCTCGCTTAGCATACGAGTCACTTCCTCATCGGATAAACCATAAGACGGTTTGACGGTAATATGTGCCTCTGCACCTGAAGTTTTCTCACGGGCTGAGACATTTAATAAACCATCGGCATCAACCTGGAAGGTTACACGAATACGAACAGCCCCGGCGACCATCGGCGGGATTCCACGTAACTCAAAACGAGCAAGAGAGCGACACTCATCAACTAACTCACGCTCACCCTGCACCACATGAATGCCCATCGCGGTTTGACCATCTTTGTAAGTAGTAAATTCCTGCGCACGCGCAACCGGAATCGTACTATTGCGTGGGATCACTTTTTCAACTAAACCACCCATGGTCTCAAGACCTAAAGATAGAGGCGTCACATCAAGTAATAACCAATCCTCACCAGGCGCTGGATTGCCGGCTAATTTATTAGCCTGTAATGCTGCACCAATTGCAACGACCTGATCCGGATCAATATCAACCAAGGGCTCTTTGCCAAATAGCTCACCAACCATCTCACGTACAATCGGCATACGGGTTGAACCACCAACCATCACCACCCCTTGGACATCAGATGCTTTCATATCAGCATCGCGTAAAGCTTGCTTGACCGTATCAAGGCTTTTTTCGACTAATTTGCGCGTGATATTCTCAAAGTGTGACCGCGGATAATTTAAATCCAGATTGAGGCCATTAGATAAACTAAGCTTGAAAAAAGCTTTAGTCTGAGTTGTTAGGCGCTCACGCATTTTACGTGCGTGCGTTTTTAACAGGCGCCAATCAGCATGAGTCAGATCGTCAGTTTTATGATGCTTCAAAATATCCGCAACAATCAGATCATCAAAATCATCACCACCTAATTGCGTATCACCACCGGTAGATAAAACTTCAAATACACCCTTGCTTAAATTTAATATTGAAATATCAAAGGTTCCGCCACCCAAGTCATAAATAGCATAAACGCCTTCATTGGCACGTTCTAGACCATAAGCAACAGCAGCTGCCGTCGGTTCGTTTAACAAACGCAAGACGTCCAAACCGGCAAGACGCGCAGCATCACGAGTTGCCTGACGTTGTGCATCATCAAAATAAGCCGGCACGGTAATTACTGCTCCCACTAAGTCATCGCCTAATGAGTCTTCAGCCTGTTGACGTAACTTGGCTAGAATCTGTGCAGACACCTCGATCGGACCACGTTCACCGTGCAAGGTATTAAAACGAATAGAGCCTTCGCTCTCGACCAAGTCATAAGGCAGATTCATCTGCTTAGCTTCGGCATAGCTTCGACCCATTAAACGCTTAATAGAGAAAAAGGTATTTTGCGTATCACGACTTTTGCTTTGAAGCACTGCATGACCAATCTGCACCTCGTCATTTTTCAAATAACGTACTGCAGAAGGCATACTCTCTCTGCCCTTTTCGTCAGTCAAAATTTCTGCAACACCACTACGAACCGCTGCGACCAAAGAATTAGTCGTACCTAAGTCAATACCTACAGCGAGGCGACGTTGGTGAGGCATTGGGGACGAACCCGGTTCAGATATTTGTAAAAGTGCCATAAATAATAATTTTCTTTTTTAATTCTTTTGTTTGAGCTAGTCTAACTGCTCTTTAATCTCACTACGAAACTTATCGATAAACATCCATTGGCGTAGCTTCTCAGCAGCACCGGACCAGTCTTTTTGCCGGTCAATTAAATCACCCACTGCCTGATTTAATACATTTTCTTCGCTTTGAACCTGCTGCATTAACCGCTTGAGAGCCTCTTGGTTGTTGGCCGCAGCATCCAATTCCTCACGCCATTCCATCTGCTTAAATAAAAACTCGGGAGGCATGGAAGTATTGGTCTCCGCAGCAATATCTACGCCCTGCTGCTCACAAAGATAAGTCGCACGTTTGATAGGATTTTTTAATACTTGATAAGCCTCATTGATGAGGCTTGCCCATTGCATAGCCACACGCTTTTCCACATCGGAAGCCGTAGCAAAACGATCGGGATGTACTTGCGACGATTTGGAGCGCCAAAGCTGCTCTAGCTCGCCAAGATCAATAGCGAACTGAGAAGGCAACTCAAGCAATTCAAAATAATCTTGATTCACACTGTATCCTAAATGCTGAGATGTTGTACCTAAACAGTAAATGATTCACCGCATCCGCAGCTGGCTTTTTCATTAGGATTGGTAAATTTAAACCCTTCATTGAGTCCTTCGCGTACAAAATCAAGCTCTGTACCGTCAATATAGACCAAGCTTTTGGGATCCACAAAAATCTTAATGTTGTGGCTCTCATAGACTTGATCGTCTTTTTCAGGCACATCCACATACTCTAGTTTGTATGCCATACCGGAGCAGCCTGTCGTTTGCACACCTAAACGCAAACCCACACCGTCACCACGCTTATCCAGATACTTCTGAATATGCTGAGCTGCTTTATCTGTTAATGTGATTGCCATAAAATAACTCACTAATTTAAATTTCAAATAACTCAGCTTCTAAAAAGAAGTCTCTCCGATAGTGTGTGAACACACTATCGGAGCCTTTGAACTTAACAAGCTCTTTAGATTAGCTGTTCTTTTCTTTGTAATCCTTGACCGCTGCTTTAATCGCATCTTCAGCCAGAATTGAGCAGTGAATTTTAACAGGAGGTAGCGCTAATTCCTCTGCAATAGCAGCATTTTTAATTTCCATCGCTTGATCCAATGTCTTACCCTTAACCCACTCGGTAATCAAAGAACTGGACGCAATAGCTGAACCACAGCCATAGGTTTTAAAACGAGCATCTTCGATAACGCCTGTATCACTAACCTTGATCTGTAATCTCATCACGTCACCACACGCTGGTGCACCTACCATACCTGTACCAACACCGGCTTCTTCGCTATCGAAGGCGCCAACGTTGCGAGGATTTTCATAATGGTCTAAAACTTTATCGCTATATGCCATGACTTTACTCCTTAAATTTAATAATTTCTGATGTATTGATGATTAGTGAGCTGTCCACTCAATCGTACTAAGATCAATACCTTCTTTATACATGTCCCAAAGCGGTGACATCTCACGTAACTTGGTCACTTGGCCTTTAATTACGCTGATGGCGTAATCCACTTCCTCTTCGGTATTGAATCGGCCTAGAGTAAAACGAATAGAACTGTGGGCTAACTCATCATCGCGACCTAATGCGCGTAATACATATGAAGGCTCTAAACTGGCAGAAGTACAGGCAGAACCACTCGATACTGCTAAATCACTAATAGCCATCATCAGAGACTCACCTTCAACGTAGTTGAAGCTGATGTTCAAGTTTGCGCCAATACGGCTCTCCATATCACCGTTAACATAAACCTCTTCGATATCTAAAAGACCTTGATATAGACGGTCACGTAAAGCGCGAATACGCTCATTTTCAGTTGCCATCTCTTCTTTGAGGATACGGAAAGCTTCACCCATACCAACAATTTGGTGAGTTGCTAAGGTACCTGAGCGGAAACCACGCTCATGACCACCACCGTGCATCTGTGCTTCTAGGCGAATACGTGGTTTACGACGCACATATAAAGCACCGATACCTTTAGGGCCGTAGGCTTTGTGACCTGAGAGAGATAGTAAGTCTACTTTAACCTTTTGTAAGTCGATATCAACCTTGCCAGCGGCTTGGGCACCATCAACGTGGAAAACGGTTTTATTGGCACGACAAAGCTCGCCAATTGCTTCAATGTCTTGAATCACACCGATTTCGTTATTTACCCACATAACCGATACTAAAATAGTATCAGGACGCATGGCTGCTTTTAACTCTTCTAGGTCAATTAAGCCATTTTCCTGCACATCCAAGTACGTAACCTCATAACCGTCACGCTCTAACTCGCGCATAGGGTCTAAAACCGCCTTGTGCTCAGTCTTCACAGTAATCAAATGCTTGCCGCGAGACTTGTAGAACTCGGCAATACCCTTAATCGCCAGATTATTAGACTCGGTAGCACCGGATGTCCAGATGACTTCGCGTGAATCAGCACCGATAAGATCAGCTACTTGCTGACGTGCTTGCTCAACTGCTTCCTCTGCTTCCCAGCCAAACGCGTGGCTACGAGAAGCCGGGTTACCGAACTTTTCGTATAACCAAGGCACCATCGCATCCGCAACTCGCGGATCAACCGGAGTAGTTGCAGAGTAGTCAAAATAGATTGGTAATTTTACTGACATTAATAACTCCTATATCAAACGGCACTCGACATGATGCCATTTGTCTGATCGCGCATCACTACTTCCGAGTGACCCGTCGATTTATTTTGATTATTCAACTGGCGCATACGCTGCTTATCAACTAAATCCTGTAGCGATACTGCATCTAAGAAATCTACTACATGACGATTTAAATCGGTCCATAGCTCATGCGTCATACAATGACCCGACGTCGCACCGTCTTTGCCTGTATCGCAAACTTTTTTGCTACCACAGGCTGTGGTATCAACCGGTTCATCTACTGCAAAAATAATATCTGCAACACTGATATCTCTAGCATAACGGGCTAATAAATACCCTCCGCCAGGCCCGCGCACGCTCTCAACTAACTCGTGGCGACGCAACCTACCAAACAACTGTTCCAGATAGGATAAAGAAATGTTTTGTCGCTCACTAATGGTCGCCAATGTCACTGGCCCGCTATGATAGCGTAAACCTAAGTCAATCATGGCGGTTACGGCGAAACGACCTTTTGTTGTTAAGCGCATATATTGCTCCTAAACTAAATCCCACTAATTTACTCAAGTATAAGAACAAAAAAAATCTTGAACTTTAATATTAATAACTTGGCTATGAATAAAGTCATACCTGAGTAATTTACTCAAGTATAACAATTACCAAAGTAAATTACTAGGCTATTAAAGCGATAGAAGAAACTAATCGGGTGTTTGTGTGGCGTAAATACCAAAGAGAATCAGGAGATAACCTGAAATCAATCCATCCTAGCATATGGCGACTCGGCAACGATTCGACACATGCATAGATGAAATAACTAAGCGACTTGATAAGGCTTAGTGCGGCGACTCACCACCTCAAACACACCTTGGCAGGCATCCTCAAGATAGTCGAGCATTTTATTGAAGCTATCGAGGCCACCGTAAAACGGATCAGGCACTGTCGCTTCCTCGTAGTCATTGGCAAAACGCATAAGCAACATCAATTTATGATGCAAAGGACGCGGACATATTTGCTGCATATAAGAAAGATTTTCCCAATCCATGGCCAAAATGATATCGTAATCACGAAAATCCTCTAAAGTAATTTGCCTAACTTGCATATCACTCAGATCATAACCACGTCTGCGACAGACAAACTGCACCCGACCATCGGGCTCATCACCCAAATGGTAATTATGAGTCGCCGCCGAGTCCACAGAGATAGTATCAGACAAATCCGCTTCCTGTAGCATATGGCGTAAAACACCGGCAGCACCCGGCGCGCGACATAGACCTCCCATACTTACAAAAAGCACTTTTGTTCCCATATTTACTTAATATCTTTAAAAAATTGTAAAAAAATAATGATTCGATTTGACAAAACTAAAGGGAAACATTATAAGCTATCTTGCAGAAAATTTAAAGAGCTGTTTTTGAGCTCTTTTACTAAAAAGCTATTAAAAACCTCAACTTAGTTCCTTTTCTCTCAATAAAAAGGGCCATTCTTACAAAACTAATTACTCACAAACCGCTCTAAAACCTTAGCACTTCGATGCAAAGATTCAATACGCGCATCAATATCAAAAATTCGAGCATGCACCATTAATTCATCGACAGGTACCTTATCTAGAAACTGCTCTAATTGAAAAGCGACTGATTTCTCTGAACCCACAAATGAGAATCGCAAGTGACCATCTATCGCATGCTGCTCTGAACTATTGAGTGAGTCATAGAAGTCCTTAATCGGTGCTTGTAATTTCTCACTACGATTACGAAACAGAGCTAAAACACTCTGCTGATGCGTACTAAACCAGTAACGCGCTTCTTCATCAGTCTCAGCCACCACCATATTAACCGCTGGCATTGCGTGAGGCTTTTGAGCATATACTGACGCTTTAAACTGCTGACGATATACCCGTAAAGCATCGTGCAGCATATTCGGGGCAAAGTGTGAGGCAAATGAATATGGCAGGCCTAAATAAGCCGCTAATTGAGCGCCATAAAGACTTGATCCCAGGATCCAGGTCTGCACCTCAGAATCAACTCCCGGATAGGCGCGAATCCTCTGACCCTCTTGTGGTGCACCCAGATACATTTGTAATTCTTGCACATCCTCAGGGAAAGACTCCGCAGCAGCTCTTAAATCGCGGCGCAAAGCACGTGCTGTTGCCTGGTCAGTACCAGGTGCCCTACCTAAACCCAAATCAACCCGCCCAGGATAAAGCGCATCCAGGGTACCAAACTGCTCAGCAATAACGAGCGGTGAATGGTTTGGCAACATAACGCCACCTGAACCAATACGGATAGTTTTTGTACCTGCACCAATAGAAGCCAAGGCCACTGAGGTGGCAGAACTGGCAATCGCCGGAAAGTTATGATGCTCAGCCATCCAGAAGCGATGATAACCGCTGTCTTCGGCCGCTTGTGCTAGCTGCAATGATTTAGCTAAAGCCTCTCTAGAACCCTCACCCTCAACAATGGATGAAAAGTCCAATACCGAATAAGCTTGCATAAATATTCCTCAACATTTGAATGATTTAGAAATCATATGAGGACTAACGCTCAATTATCAAGCAATTATTTAGCAATTAATGAGTAATGAGCTTCAAATATGAGCTATAACTGCTCTAAAAAGAGTAAATCTTTTTTTGACAAAAGACCCTTTTCTTTGGCCTGTTGAATAAGATCGGGACGACGAACTGCGGTAAGCGCTAAAGAACGCTCACGCCGCCACTGGGCAATATTAGCATGATGACCCGACAGCAAAACTGACGGCACTGACTTGCCCTCAAACACCTCAGGTCGAGTGTAATGCTCGCAGTCCAATAAACCGGACAGCTCATCATGAAAGGAATCTTGCAATGCAGATTGGTGATCATTCAGCACACCCGGCAATAGACGGATTGTTGCGTCCAGCACCGCAAGAGCAGCAATCTCGCCGCCTGAGAGTACAAAATCTCCAAGCGAGATTTCCTCATCAACATAATGATCAATAAAACGCTGATCAATGCCTTCGTAACGACCACAAACAAAAGTCACTTTGGGCAACTGCGCCAATTGTTGTGCTTTGGACTGTGTAAAAGGCTGACCGACGGGACTTAATAAAACCACCGGACCGGTTACCTCATGATGACGCTTAATATCGTTAATTGAATCGACCAAAGGCTGAGCCAACATAAGCATACCTGGACCGCCACCATAGGGCCGATCATCGACTGTCTTATGCACATCATGCACATAATCGCGTGGATTCCAAGTATTTAAAGACCACCTCCCCTGCTCATGCGCCCTACCTGTAACACCCATGGTAGTCAGCACATCAAACATTGGAGAAAATAGACTAATGACGTTGACTTGCATCAGAAATCTAGCGGCCAATCGACCTTGATGCGTCGATTTTCCAAATCAACATCAAGTACATGCGCCTCAACAAAAGGCACCAAACTTTGTTGGCCTTGCCCCTTGGCGTTAAGAAGCGGCTGCGCTTCACTCTCATCATCAACCCCGGCAACATAGCGATCAACATGCAGCACTGCATGAACGCCATTGTCCGAAAGCTCTTTTACCTGGCCCAACAAAACGACGCCATCACTAGCGTCGCCCGACTCATTGACTGCTTGATCATCAACGGTATAAACCCAGCAACCAACTAGATCGACCCAATAAAATTCATCAGACGCTTGCTGAGGAAAATCAGCACGCGACACAGAGATCACCATACCCTTGAGGCCCTCAGCGACATCCCTATCACTAACACCCTCAAAAGAAGCAATTAAACTATCCGAATGCCAACGACAATGCTCAACCTTTGTCAAAGCATGAGATTCAGCAGTCACGACTGATTGAGCCGCACGCCCAGCCAACGAACGGCGCTGCAACCACCACGTATCCACCGCAGGAAGAACTGAATCCATAGAGTATGGCTTGATCTTAACCATACCTCGAACACCAAAAGCCCCTGTGATATGGCCTAATTCGACCAGATCAGCAGGAGCTGATGTATTGACTTGCGCTTTATTAGAAAATGGCTTTGTCATCAAATGCCGCTTTTACTATGTGTTAAAAACAAGATTGACCGCCAGAACACTGACGGTCAATTCAATCTGCCAAGGCAATAGCTTGAATACTAATTGAGCTTAACAAGCTATGCACTTAGAAGATAAGAATCTTAGCCTAAGCCAATAGCGCTAAACTAAATTAAGCAGCTTGCTGCTTAGTGTACTCTTTAGCTAAACGAGCAACTGTCTCAGATAACTGAGCACCCTGCTCTTTCCAGTATTCTAGACGATCCAAAGCGATACGTAATGACTCAGTACCCTCAGGAGCTACTGGGTTGTAAAAACCTAGACGCTCGATAAAGCGACCATCGCGGCGATCGCTACGATTAGCAGCAACAATAGTATAAAACGGACGTTTTTTAGAGCCACCACGGGCTAAACGAATAACCACCATAGGTGTACTATCCTTATGAAATGATAAAATTTATAGAAAATTAAGCTCTTAAGTATAGCAACTTAAGAGCCTTTAGTGCAATAAATTCGCCAACTTAGGGGGAAAAGTGTCGCCTTTTCCCCTAACACCTTGTTGGCGACTTACTTCTTAATAGATAAAGAAGTAAACAAAAAGAGAAATAACAAACACACAAATGATATTAAGTACTAAACCTGCACTAATCATTTCTCGCTGCCTAATTAAACCACTACCGAAAACAATCGCGTTTGGTGGCGTAGCCACTGGCAGCATAAATGCGCAAGAAGCACCCACACCGATTACTACCACTAAGAGCTCTGGCGGTAAACCCATCTGCGTAGCTACACCGGCAAACACCGGTACCAACAATGCAGCAGAAGCAGTATTACTGGTGAACTCAGTGAGGATAATAATAAAGACACATACGATGAAGATCACAATCAGAGGATGGGCGCCAAAGAACGTATCCGCCACCAGTTGACCCAGCACCTGGGATGTACCAGAAACCTGCATCACGCTACTTAGAGTAATACCACCACCAAATAGAAGTAACACACCCCAGTCAGTGTTATCAACCACATCTTTCCAGCGAGCACATCCAAGCACCACAACTAACACTGCCGCAGTTAGAGCAATCAATGAGTCAGTACTGGTCGTACCTAATAATGCAGTAATTTTAGTACTGAAGATCCAGCTTAAAGCCGTAGCCACAAAAAGCAAGGCAGTCACAACACGGATGGGAGTCCACTCAACTTCTTCTAGATCCTTAATCTCACCCATGGATTTATCAAACTTTGGTCGAAACACAAACCAAAGCGTCGCAATCATGACAGGCATCAAAATAAGCATCATCGGTATGCCGATCTTCATCCATTCGGCAAAACCCCAACCTAATTCTCGCGCTGTAATCGCATTAGGTGGCGAACCGACTAACGTCCCTAAACCTCCGATACTGGCACTATAGGCCACACCGAGAAGTACAAACACATAGCTATTGCGATGCTTGGTACGATCCAAGTGACTCATGACACCTAAAGCTAAAGGCAGCATCATAGCGGCAGTGGCCGTATTACTAATCCACATTGATAAGAAGGCAGTAACACCAAAAATCAACAAGGCAGCGACCAACATATTACCACCGGCCAAAGACACCAGATAAAAAGCAATCTTACGATCTAGCTTTTGCATGTGCAGCGCTGTCGCTAAAGCAAAACCACCGAAGAAAATAAAGATCACGGGGTCTGAGAAATTACTTAAGGCAGACTTGGTAGTCATCCCGTCAAAGCCCATGACCACCGCAATAATCGGGATCATAAGAGCCGTCACAGAAATATGCACCACCTCACTAAACCATAAAATGGCCACAAAGAGAAGCAGCGATAAGCCCTTGTTGACATCACTCTCAAAAGGCAAAACAAGATATAGCAAATAGGCCAAGACAACTGCAATCAATGCAGTGCCGGCAGCCTTAAAGCTACCACGCGGCATAAACCGCGTCATTTGAATATGAGGTTTTGGTTCGGTCATTAATACACTCCATTTAATAGAAAACAGGTCTCCACCCTCTATACAATGGTGATTTAAGCATCACTAAAGGACTATAAATTTAGTTTTTTTAGTCTTCTAATAATTTTGTTTAGCGACGCTTAATATAATGTTCCATAGATCCTTCATGATCTTTTTGTGCAATTAATTCATTTTTAGATTGAGCACAGAAAGCTTGAAAATCACCTTTCGCCTTAGGATCTGTGGTGATGACTTTAAGCACTTGACCACTTTCCATTGTCGATAAGGCTTTTTTAGCTCTCAAAATGGGCAATGGACAGAGTAAATTCTTGGCTTCAACCACCTGATCAAAAACGATCTCGGTCATCAAACAACCTCTCTAAAAAAACCAATCAAATGAACATTAACAACAATGCCCTGACAATCCGTCAGGGCAAGAAAAAAGATTTGTAGAGTATAACACCTTTCAAAAAAGGCGCAAGTGGCTGTTACTTAATTTGTTTGGCCTTTGATCCAAGGCAACACTTGTTCTAAGGCGCCAGGTAAAGCAGCCACATCAGAACCGCCACCCATTGCCATATCAGGGCGACCACCGCCCTTACCGCCGACCTTGGAGCAGACCAGAGAAACAATTTCTCCTGCCTTGAAACGATTCGTCAGATCAGCAGTTACGCCGGCAGCAACAGATACCTTGCCATCGCTTGTCGTGGCTAAAACAATAACGGCAGATTTTAGCTTATCCTTAAGTTGGTCAATCATGCCACGCAACTCTTTAGCCTCAACCCCTTCGACTGCTTTAACCAAGACTTGAACACCATCAATCAATACAACCTCAGAACTTAGATCTGAGCTGGCCACAGAAGCCAATTTAGCTTTTAATTGGGATACCTCTTTTTCTAGACTACGTACATGTTCTTGAGTAGACTTAACGCGCTCAACCAAATCCGCAGGACTGGCTTTTAATATAGCAGCGGCCTGATGCAATTGCTGATTAAGGCCATTAACCCAAGTTAGGGCATTGGTTCCTGTAATACCCTCAACACGACGAATACCGGCAGCAATACCACCTTCTGAGACGATTTTAAACATACCGATATCGCCAGTACGCTCAACGTGAGTACCTCCACAAAGCTCGCGAGATGTACCGATATCTAAAACTCGCACCTCATCTTCGTACTTTTCGCCAAAGAGCGCCATCGCACCACCGGCTACCGCCTCATCAAAACTCATATGCGCGGTTTGTACGGCTGTATTGTTAAGAATCTCTTGATTAACAATAGCTTCGACTTGGATAATCTGCTCAGCAGTCATCGGCGCATCATGAGAGAAGTCAAAACGCGTCTTGTCAGCATCCACCAATGAACCCTTTTGCTGCACATGACCGCCTAAAGTCTCGCGTAAAGCCTTGTGCATGATATGAGTGACGGAGTGATTGCGAATAGTTTTTTGGCGCTGCTCGATATTAATTTGAGCATTAATCTCATCACCCACCTTGAGTGTGCCCAGGCTTACTACACCATAGTGACCAAATACGTGAGGCAGAATCTTTTGCGTATCTTCTACTGAAAACTGCGTACCAAAACCACTTAAGATACCCGAGTCACCTACTTGACCACCGGATTCAGCATAAAAAGGCGTTTGATCTAGCACGACAACAGCTTCTTGACCCTCTTCAACCTGCTCAACCTGCGTACCCTCTACATAGAGCGCAAGAATTGTGGAGGTGGACTCAGCCTTTTCGTAGCCCTCAAAAAGTGTTTCCTCACCCTCATAGCTGAGTTGCTGCTTAGCCTTGAACTTACCACTTGCTCGCGCCATTTCACGCTGCTTGTTCATCGCAAGATCAAAACCTTCTTCATCAACCTCAAGGCCATGTTCGCGACAAACATCCGCAGTCAAGTCAAATGGGAAGCCATAGGTGTCATACAGGGTAAAGGCCACTTGGCCGTCTAAACGATCGCCCTTTTTGAGGTCAGCGATCGCGCGACCCAAGATATCCATACCATTAGAGAGTGTCTGTAAAAAACGCTGCTCTTCCTGGAACAAGGTTTTGCTGATACGTTCGCCCTGCTCCACTAGAGCAGGATAAGCTTCGCCCATTTGTTCGGCAAGATCAGCTACTAGCTTATGGAAGAATGGACTGGTTTGACCCAACCTATAGCCATGACGTAAGGCACGACGAATAATACGTCGTAATACATAGCCACGTCCTTCATTGCCCGGCACAATACCGTCAACAATCATAAAACTACAGGCACGAATATGATCTGCGATCACTTTAAGCGAGCTATTGTCCAAATCATCTGTAGCAGTTTCGCGGGCTGCAGCTTTGATGAGATTTTGGAAAATATCAATCTCATAGTTTGAATGAACATGTTGAAGAACGGCAGAAATACGCTCTAAACCCATACCCGTGTCAACACAAGGGTTAGGTAGAGGATGCATCACACCCTCTTCGTCACGATCAAACTGCATGAACACCAGGTTCCAAATTTCGATATAGCGATCGCCATCTTCATCGGGAGAGCCCGGAGGACCTCCCCAAACCTCAGGGCCATGGTCATAGAAAATCTCTGAACAAGGGCCACATGGACCAGTATCCGCCATCTGCCAGAAATTATCAGAGGCATAACGAGCACCGCCATTATCCCCAATACGGATAATACGCTCCTCAGGTACACCGATTTGCTTAGCCCAAATATCGTAAGCCTCATCATCCTCAGCATAGACAGTGACCCAAAGCTTTTCGGCAGGCAAGCCATAAACCTCTGTCAATAACTCCCAAGCATATGCAATTGCTTTTTCTTTGAAATAATCACCGAAGCTGAAGTTACCCAGCATCTCAAAAAAGGTGTGGTGACGCGCAGTGTAGCCGACATTTTCCAAATCATTATGCTTACCACCAGCGCGCAAACAACGTTGCGATGAAGTCGCACGGCTGTATGGTCTAGTGTCGCGCCCAGTAAATACATCCTTAAACTGCACCATACCCGCATTGGTAAATAACAAAGTTGGGTCATTAGACGGCACTAAAGAGGATGAAGGAACTATGGTATGCTCTTTGGACTCGAAGAACTGGAGAAACTTGCTACGTATTTCGGATGCTTTCATTGACTACCGTTATTAACAAAAATTATTACAATTAACCCTAGATTATAGCGACATCTTATGAAAAGCGGTGTAATTTCAATAGATTGGCAACCTAATTACAACTACTCCAGCCCAAATCTCGCATGTGCTTGCTCGCTCCCGACAGTAAACTGTAGTTCTGGCCAATGATCTTTAATCACTAAATAGGGCAATTGATTATGATAACTGAGCACTTGGCGGCTACCATCAGCACCGATCCCCACAATTACCGGCAACTCCCGATACTTTGCCCACTGCACCCATATCTCATCTGAGGCACTGAAAACTTGTCGTGGCATGGCATCAGCTGAACCACTCAGATGCCAATCAAAAGAATAATCATGAACTTGCCGAGCAGAATACTCCCATCCATGATACTGGCGCTTACGCTGCAACCACTCCGGCTGAGTACTGCAAGCACTCAATAAAAAAAGCGGAATCAGAAAAAACAGAAACTTAGAATACATAAGTACCACCTGAATTAATTAGATGATACTTATTTTGAAAGCAGCAGCCCAGGATGACCATACCCGCGAATACCTAGGTGCCGCAAATTGCTCGATACTAATCTTCACCCACCTGAGTTTGGGCAATGAGACGACGATTGTAGCGGTTTTTAAATAAGTGACGAATCACAAAGCCCGGGTAAGCCAAGACAATATACAAGCACAATGCAATGGCATAAAACTGCCAATCTTGGGAATGTGAATTAGCGTAGAAGCTCTCAATAGCAAAACCAATGCCGCCGCTAAAGAAGAAAAAACCTAACAATTCAAACAACCTAACTGCAAAGCTTTTGATCCGGACTTGCTTGCCTAAAACAAAAACAGGCAAAGCAAACAAAATTAAACTCGCCACAAAAGCAGTAACTTTAATAGCATCACTGGATTGACTAGCCATCACAGTGGCCGCATAAATAATTAAAAACCAGTGTACTAACGCGCGACAGGTAATGAGCCAATAAGGCGTCTTGGTAGACTCACCCTCTTGACGCCACGGCACAAACACAAAGGACTTCTCAGTAAAAAAAGGCAGCAAGGCAGTAAACCAAGCGATGCCAATAATTAACCAAATCGAGGATTCCGGAAACATAAAAACCTGAGCCTAAAGAAACAAAATTACTAATACTCTAAATCGAGCTAATCTATTATTTTAACCGAAAGCACAACCTTAGCTCTCAACTATTGATAGACTTGGAGTTTATCAAGTACATAAAGTTCAATTCTTTGCTGTAAAGCTCAAAATACCGCTGGAAGCAATTAGTTTTCCTCATTTTCTGAACTAAGATAATACTTAAGGTTGTTTTTGCTTTTTTAATGATTACTTGAGATCATTAAAATGACTAAATAAACATCAAACAAGGAGATCGTGATGATTAAATCTCGTGCCGCCGTCGCTTTTGCTGCGGGCCAACCACTAGAAATTGTAGAGATTGATGTCGCCCCACCAAAAAAGGGTGAAGTTTTGATTCGTTGTACTCATACCGGCGTTTGCCACACCGACGCGTTTACTCTCTCGGGAGATGATCCCGAAGGCGTATTTCCGGCAGTTTTAGGTCATGAGGGTGCAGGTATTGTTGTTGAGGTTGGCGAGGGTGTGACTAGTGTCAAGCCGGGCGATCATGTGATCCCTCTTTACACTGCGGAGTGTGGCGAGTGTGAGTTTTGTACCTCAGGCAAAACCAACTTATGTGTTGCCGTACGTGAGACTCAAGGCAAGGGTGTGATGCCCGACGGCACTACCCGCTTTTCATACAAGGGTGAGCCTATCTATCACTACATGGGGTGCTCGACCTTTAGTGAGTACACCGTAGTAGCTGAAGTATCATTAGCCAAAATCAACCCTGAATCCAACCCTGAACATGTCTGTTTATTAGGCTGCGGTATTACCACCGGTTTAGGCGCAGTTCACAATACAGCCAAGGTACAAGAAGGTGATTCCGTTGTTGTATTCGGTTTAGGTGCTATTGGTCTAGCGGTTATTCAAGGTGCTCGTCAAGCCAAAGCAGGACGCATCATTGCCATTGACCTTAACTCAAGTAAGTTCGAGCTCGCTAAGCAGTTTGGTGCTACTGACTGTATCAACCCCAAGGATCATGACAAGCCAATCAAAGAAGTGTTGCTTGACATCAGCAAATGGGGTTTTGACCATACTTTTGAATGTATTGGCAATGTCAATGTGATGCGTGATGCATTAGAAGTTGCGCATAGAGGTTGGGGACAGTCGGTTATTATTGGTGTCGCTGGTGCCGGTCAAGAGATTTCTACTCGCCCATTCCAACTGGTTACAGGCCGCAGCTGGAAAGGCTCCGCCTTCGGTGGTGTCAAAGGTCGCACAGAGCTACCCGGCATGGTTGAAGATGCTATGAGTGGCAAAATCGAACTAGAGCCTTTTGTTACCCACACTATGCCTTTAGATGAAATTAACGAGGCTTTTAACCTCATGCACGAGGGTAAGTCCATCCGCTCTGTTATCGTCTATTAGTCTATTAATCAGGAGGTATTATCCAATGGAACAAAAAGAACAACATTTGGTATTTGGTGGCTCCCAGGAGGTCTGGGAGCACCGATCCAGTGTTTTATCTTGCCCAATGCGCTTTGCCATTTATCTGCCACCACAAGCCAAAGATAAAAAGTTACCGGTACTGTACTGGCTCTCAGGATTAACGTGCAACGAGCAAAACTTCATCACCAAAGCCGGTTTTCAACGCTATGCGGCTGAGCAGGGTCTTATTGTTGTTTGCCCTGACACTAGCCCTCGAGGCGAGGATATTGCTAACGACGAGGCCTATGACCTAGGTCAAGGCGCCGGCTTTTATGTCAATGCAACTGAGCAGCCTTGGGCACAGCACTATCGTATGTATGATTACGTACTTGAAGAGCTGCCTGTACTTATCCGTGAGCACTTCCCTGCCACTGAAAAGCAATCAATTTGCGGGCACTCCATGGGCGGCCATGGAGCCTTAGTTTTAGCACTGAAAAACCCCGAGTTTTACACAAGTGTCTCGGCCTTTGCTCCTATTGTCTCTCCTACTCAAGTCCCTTGGGGTCACAAAGCACTTGGTGCTTACCTCGGTGACGATCAAGCAGCCTGGGCTCAGTATGACGCAGTAAGACTGATTGAAAACGGTGCTCGCATACGATCATTGTTGGTTGATCAGGGTCTTGCTGATAACTTCTACGAAGAGCAGTTGCGCACTCCCCTGCTGGAAAAAGCCTGTGCAGATGCCGGCATTGCTGCCGATATTCGCTACCACGAAGGCTATGATCATAGCTACTACTTCATTAGCAGCTTTATCGCCGAGCATATTGCCTATCATGCAGAGCGATTGCAGTGTCGTTAAGCCTTAAATAGCAAATGGGGCGCCTGATATGGTATTTAGTTTTTATACTCAAAAGCGCCCCATTTTTTTTCTACAAACTATTTCTCTTTAACTCAGTTCATACCACTGACGCTTATTGTCCAAGACATAAACCGCTACATCAGTCAGCTGCCCCAGAACATCCTTAATAAGCTCTATGGGCATTACCGAAAAAGCGGTAGCCAAGGCATCAGCTTGAGTCGCTGTTTTTGCCACCACAGTCACGCTTAAATAACGGTCATCTGATTGTAGGGTTGCAGGATTAAAGATATGGCCTATCTTTTTCTCATAACTTAAATAGGAACCGATAGATGATGAAGTCGCCATGGCTTGATTAGCTAAGCTCAATGTCTGTAATAGCTCCTGTTCATCTTCAGGATCACTAATGCCCACAGTCCAAGCCGCTTTACCGAGCGGTACCACCCCACGGATCTCACCCATATTGATTAAGGCATGATCGATTCCTTGCTGCTTTAATAAATCAGTGACTCTGTCTGTGATAAAACCTTGGGCAATACCATTAAGCGTAATGGACTGGCCTGCTTTGGCTAAACGTATACGCTCAGGAGTCAACTCAATACCCTCCCAACCCAGCAAACCCCTTGCTTTTTCAATCTCAGCCGTTAGCATTTCCGGCGTAGCCTCCGGGTACTCCATGATAAAGTCTCTATAACTTTGCCAAAGCACTTGCACCGTCGGATCAAAAACCCCTTGAGTTAATTTGACATGCTCATCAACCAAGGACATTAAATAATAAAAATCACCGGCAAAACCACTCACCTCACCATCTCTGTTTAAGCGACTAAGTACGCTATCCTCACGATATAAGCTGAACAACATCTCTTGACGTTCAACCTCTTGCAAGACCATCTCAAGCAGTCGCCGAGCATCAATCTTATCGTCATGGTAAATTTTAAGTTGGGCATCGGCACCCAAGGCAATTCCTCGCCATTCCAACAGCTCAACACCACTTGTTGCTTTAGGTCCTGCAACAGCTAACGGCACTTGCGATAAAGCCGCTGCAGTACAAAACAAGCCTACAAACTGTCGACGCTTGATTTGGAAACCTTGGGACATAATGACTGACTCTAATAGTGCTTAATGATGCTGATGAGAATCATGCCCCGCTTCGCCATGGTCACTATGGTCGCCGTGACCTCCACCATGGCCTCCATGTGGTAGGGACTGTAAAGGTTGTTGGAATACAAATTCTTCCGGCATCTCATCAAATGTAACTACTCTGCCACCATGCTCCGCTACAAAGACATCAGCACTTGCCCGCTCTTTAAACGGTACTGCGTCATTACTTCCCATCCCGCCAATAAAAGAACTTTCAATCACATAAAAAGCAGTCTTCGCATCTAGCCAATTGGCATTAGAAGAATGGTCCTTCCAATCATCAACTCCCGAAGCGTCATTAACATACATGGCGACAATATTTTTAGGCTCTTCAGGTAAAAACTTAAAAGCAAATAACTGATTCACCTCAGTAAACCAAATCGGCTCTTCCTGATCAGCCAAGAACAAATGAGACTTGGGACCATCATGCTCAGATAAAAACATATGACAATAATGTCCGGTGGACTCACTAGAAATTTGTGCAGCTTGCGGCACCGCTTCAGAATCTACACCCTGCTTACAAGCCACCAGACTAACGCTTAACACCAAGGCAGCCAATACTTTAAATCTCATTTTCATACTCACACTCCACTGACTTATAACTGCTTACGATTAAATACCATCACCGCCAAAATAAAAGGCACAACAACCCACAAAGCTAAAGCGCTGTATAAAACACTAAGCTGCAAATTCATTTGATCACTTAAACCCGCCATCCCTGCAAATAAGGAGATATTTTCAGAGCCTACTAAATTTAATAAACGATAAATGTCCGCGGGGTTAAATAGCAAAACATAGTTCAGCATATCGGCAGTAATCAATTGCTTGCTATCAGCCACTAAAATGCCGATTAGTGCCATATCAAAAATCACTACCATAAATAGCCAAACGAACAATGCTAGACCGGCAGCAGTAGCACGCTCCCTAACCAAGGTACTTAGCAAATAGCCGATACTTAAAAAGCTTGCCCCAAGAAAAACACTCAGGCCAATCATTTTCCCGAAGTCTATCCATGCAGCGGTACTCGAACCACCATAAAGGAAATGCAGTACAACACCGGCAACGCCATAACCCACTACCGTTGCGATTGCTAAAATAATCACATGACCAAGGAATTTGCCCGCTAAAACCTGCCACCGGGCAACCGGATAACTCAGTAATAACGACATCGTGCCACGCTCTACCTCGCCGACAATAGCATCATAACTAAGTAATAGCGCAATGAGAGGGATTAAAAAAATCGATAAACTGGACAAGCTAACCAAAGTCACTGTTAGCGGATCGACTTTGACCGTACCGGTTGGCGCAGAACCCAACATGCCCAATACCAAGGCGAAAATAACCAATAACAAAGTGGTAGCAACTACCCAACGATTACGTAAACCGTCACGGACTTCTTTCATACTAATAGACAGGATCTGCCTCATACATCCTCTCTTTCTAAATAATGTGCATAAATTTCATCTAAACTCGGCGCATAAGTACTGACATCTAGCACCTGAGGGTTTTGCATTAAACTTCGCAAGACAGACATTTTCTGGTCTTGCTCACAATCAAATCGGTAGAAATTATCAGCTATTTTTTGCCATTGATTAATCGCATCCGGTGGAGTGTCTTCTGCTGTTTTAACCTGAATTCTATAGCTCAAACCACTCTCACTACGCAAACTGTCTAAACTGCCATCAGCCACTTTTTGACCTTGATTCATCACCATCACCCGATCGATATTGCCCTCTAACTCGGTCAAGGCATGGGTACATAGTAAAATCGTCGCCCCCTGAGCACGTAACTCTCTGATAATGGCATAAAACTGCTGTCGAGAAGCCGGGTCTAAACCGGTAGTAGGCTCATCAAATAGAAAAATCTTCGGATCACCTAACAAAGTCTGAGCCAGCGCCAAACGTTGTCTCATCCCTTTAGAATAAGTATTGACGCGTTGCTTGGCGGCATTAGCGATACCAACCTTAGCCAATAACTCTCGATAGGACTTACCTTTAACCTGCTTTAATTTAGCGTAAAAATCCAGGGTTTCCTGCCCCGTCAAGTTAGGATAAAGCGACACCACCTCAGGTAAATAACCAATATCAAAGCGCAACTTCACAGACTGGCTGCCGGAGGCTTGATGCCCCATAAGACGGACCTCACCATGACTAGGACTAATTAGACCTAATATCAACTTCATTACGGTACTTTTACCGGCGCCGTTATGTCCGGCCAAAGCCACGCACTCGCCTTCGCGTAAGACCATATCCAGAGCATGAATGACTGTGCGCTTACCATAACTCTTGGTGACATTTTCAAGACAAACTAATTCATTAGCGCTCATTTAACAACTCCTGTAACTTCGCGTAGCTCGTACTTTCAGGCATTTTCATAATCGGTGCACTATCCATCAAACCTCCTGGCAAGAGAGCCGGAAATTGTGATTGCGCCCAACGGACTACTGCCACTGCGGGGCTATTTAATAAAATTCGACTACTGGGCGCTCGCCAAACCACCTGATCGATAATGTCATTAGGACGATAAACTGTATCCGAAACGCCATCACCGTCTAGGTCAAAGCCACTATGATCGCTCCAATAATTACCGCGACCCTCATGCACCCAATCCTCATATCGAGTACCTACGTATTTGACTTGGCTACGGTTATAAACAAAAGCATTGTCATAAACGACATTACCCTGAGCCGCACCGGTATAGTGCACACCTATCTCACATTGTTCAAAGTGATTATTATTAATTTTATTGATATTGGCATTGTAAAAATAAACGCATTTATCTGCTTGATAAACCGTATTATCCTCTACTGTGGAGTGATTGGCATAATTCATCATGATGCCCTGATTAACACTATGCAAAGAGATATTACCCTTAACATTGATACGGTCTGAAAACATAATTGCATAACCAATATCATTGTCTATAGAAATATTATTAGAAACCTCACTGTCGTTGGTATACATATAATGCACACCATAACGTAGATTCCTAAAGGTATTTCCTGAAAAAGTATTTTGTTTGCTGTAGTTGGTAAAAATACCGTCACGTCCATACATGACATCATTATTTACCACCTTACTACCGGGTGCATTCCAAATTGTGATGCCATTACCGCGCTCTGACATACGCAGCTCCTGATTGCCAACAATTTTATTACCATTGACATAGGCATTTTGAGAGCCCCAGAGATACACACCCACTAAATTATCAATTAGCTGATTGTCCTCAACCACAACACCATGGGCGCCCTGATCTAGAAAAATCGCTGCGTCCATCTCAGATAGTCTTAAACCCGAGTTAGTCACTGTCAGGTGGCGTAAAGTCACGTCACTGGATTTAACCCATACTGTCCGCCCCTTACGCGCACCGTTAATCACGGCACTATAATCCTCAGGACCAATTAACGTTAAATTATCAACATCAACAACAAACTGCCCCTCATATTCACCAGAGTTCAGTTTGATCGTATCGCCGGGCTGTGCCGCGTCAAAAATGGCCTGTAAATCATCGCCCTCATGAACGTCATGCACAGCACCGTAGGCCACTGACTGCAGAAAAGCGGCAGTCAGTAGACCTCTAGATACTAGACTTAAAAGATGTTGCCATCTAGAAAAAGTCATATACTCTCACCAAATTAAGCCTTAGGTTTAACATACATTTGACCAGACATCTCCATATGTAAAGCGTGGCAGAACCACTGACAATAGTACCAATGTACACCCGGGCGTGAGGCGACAAAAGTAACAGAAGCCGTTTGTCCCGGAGACATCTCCATTGCGATACCGTGATTCTCAAGTGTAAAGCCATGAGACAAGTCCTCAATTACCTCAACGTTAGAGACAATTACTGTAACTTCATCACCTTGATTCACATCAATGCGACTTAAGCCAAATTGAGGCGCAGTAGACGTCATATAGACACGGACTTTATTACCATCTCTAATCACTTCATTAGCTGAATCCAAATCTACTCCATCGGCTTCCGCTTGCTTTCTCGCTGTGGCCCATTGTGGGTCATTGCGATCCCAAATATTTCTCGGGTTCACAAATCGTCTATGCACTAACAGCATATCATGCGGTTCCGCAAAGCTTGGGACGTCAGCAACAAGTTTCATCTCATCGCCGGAAATATCAATTAACTGATCGTTTTCCGGTTTTAATGGACCTGCATTAAGGAAGCGGTCTTTAGAGAACTTATTGAGAGAAACTAGCCACTTACCATCAGCGTCTTTGGTTTCACCCATAGTGGTATGGTTATGACCAGGCTGATAGTGAACATCAAGTTTCTGAATCACAGGCTCAACATCTTCACCAGCATATTGACGCTTAGCCAAGTCAATATTCCACTTAACCATTTGGCTATCAATAAAGAGTGTGGTGTAGGCATTGCCACGACCATCAAAGGCTGTGTGCAGAGGGCCTAAACCTAATTGAGGTTCGGCGACCACGCAATCACGCGGCTCGATCTTATCGTCAAACAAGTCATCTAAGGTGCGTACATCTAAAACAGTCACTGTTGGTGAAATCTTACCATTAAGCATGATATGTATACCGTCCGGCGAGGCGTTACAACCGTGCGGCGAGTTAGGTACGGGAATATAACGCGTATAAGGTGAGCCCTTACGGCCATTAACTACCTTAACGCCATTAATTTCCTCATAGTCGCCTTTTTTGATGGCTTCTTCGATGCGTGCGATATTAAACACAACGACCCAGTCTTGCTCGTAAGCGGAAGACTCCGCCAAGCTAATACCCTGTTCACCGTTATAGCAAGTAGCAAAAGAGTATTTACCTTGGTAGTCCGCATCACCGTTATCTAAGTTACCATCCACTTTTACCTGCCATGCGATCTCCATGGTTTCGCCGTCAACGGCGGTATAAACAGCAAAGAAGTTTTCTTTATGATTATCCATCACAGTACCGTCATTGGGTAGCGGTACGATATGCTCACCATTAGCGAAAACATAACCGGTTTTAGGATATCGCTGAGGACGTAAACCATGGACTGCGGCAACGTTAGGAATTTCAACGATTTTATCGGTTTTCATCACATCGCAACGTACGCGAGCAACTCGATTATTGGCTTTATCATTAATGTATATATAACGCCCATCATACGTCTTGTCGGTAAATGACATATGTGGGTGGTGCGCGTCACCGTTAGGCATGCAACGAAGGTTTTGGTCTTTTAAGAACTGTGCTGTTTGTGGCGTAATATTACCGTTAAGTACTTCTAAACTCTCATTAGTACGGCCCCAACCGGTTGCACTACACATATTAAATACCGGAATACGCATAATTTCACGCATTGACGGCAGGCCCAAAATACGAATCTCACCTGATTGACCGCCCGAACTAAAGGCATAATATTCATCTAACTCACCTGGGCCAACATGGGCATTCAAACCGCCTTCTGTGCCTTTAGATTGAGCTAGCGCTTCTTTAGAGCCAAATACACTAGGCAAGCCCATACCGCCGGCAAAGCCTGCGGCACCAGTAGCTGCTGCTGCACCTAAAAAGCGACGACGCTTCATTTCTAGAATTGGTTGTTTCTCATTCTGATCTTTCATCATAGACCTCATAGATAAATGTGCATAAAGCACGGTAAATAAAACTAATGAACGACATACTATTCATCGTCTTCTTTCTTTTTGGGTTTTGCTTCAAAAGCGGTGGCATTGGGCATAAAGCGCAACACCTCTTCATTAAACACCGGCTCTTGCTTCGCTTGTTTACCCGGTGCCGGGCGACGGCGACGCTTAGCCGAACGTTGAATTAATTCAGGACACTTCTTCTCATGGTGATAAAGCATCTGACAGTGCAAACACTGTATACACTCATTAGGTTCGATAGGCCCCTCAGGCGTAATCGCATCCACCGGACACTCCACTGCGCATCGTTGACAGGGGTCACCGCACATTTTGTAACGACGTAACCAATCGAAAATACGTAAACGCGCAGGAATAGCCAAGCCTGCACCTAAAGCACATAAGTATCGACAGTAGAAACGTTCAATAAATAGCCCTGCAACCAATAGCAAGACAGCAAAAGTTACAAAAGGCCAACTACGGAAAAACTTCAGAATAATGGCTGTTTTAAATGGTTCTACTTCTGCAAGCTTCTCTGCAAACGCCAAGTCGTAGAGCGAAAAGCCGAATAAAGCAATAAAAATAACGTATTTAATCGCTGCCGCTCGGTGGTGAATAGCGTAAGGCACCTTTACTTGCTTGATTTTCAGTTTTTTAGCTAATTTATTGAGTAACTCCTGTAAGGAACCAAATGGACAGAGCCAACCACAAAACGCACCACGATTCCAGAAGACCATGGAGATGGCCGTTGCACACCACAAGATAAAGACAATTGGATCCATGAGGAAGTACTCCCAACTGAACTCTGTCCGTAGCGAGGTGGTAAAGGTCAATACATTAACTACGGATAACTGTGCATTGGCGTACCAGCCGATATAAAACAGACTGAACATTAAAAAGCCAGTACGGAAATAGTTATAAAACTTCTCGTGTTTAACCAATTGATGCTGGAAGAAGAAGACAAATAAAAGTACCACCAGCGCCAAACTCACCACAGCTATTTGATGAACTTTAGATTTCCAGATAATTTGCCATAAAGGTATCTCGTCTGCAAACATATCCGCATGATCAATCACTTGATGCGCTACAGGACCGGCAACCTCTGCTGGTGTAACAGCTTGAGAAGTTGCAGAGGTTGCCGGAGGGGGCTCTACTTGCTCAGTTACTAAAGGCGCAGATGGATCATCAATGGTATAGAGTGTCGGCAGTTGATAATTCAACTCAACCGGTAAGAAAATTTTGTCGTGTACCGTAATTTCACGTTGTACTAATAGTTGAAAACGCCACATCTCTGTTGGATCAAAGAAGTCATTTTCTTCAGACACAAAGAACAATCCCACTTCCTTGAAGTGCGGTGAACCCTCAGCCAGAACATCATAAAGGCGTCTATGCTGCAAATCGGTAAAACGGAAACTATGTAAGCCCTGGATAATATCAAAGCGGTCAAATACACCACCTCGTACATAACCAGAGCCCTTAAATGAGTAGAGGCCATTACCGGCGATCAGAATTGCTTGCTGTCCCTCTTTGAGTCTGGACTGCATATATTCATATTCGGACTCACCCAAAAGACTACGACCAATTGAAGGTACCGAAACCACAGCGGTATAAATATCGAAGAAGGTATCTTCGGGATTACCTGATTGCGGCTTATCACCAGCCCCCGGACGACCGGACTCCTCGAATAGCTGGTTAACCTCAGCGATGGTCATATGTAGATTACCAACTGCTCCTTCTGCCACTAAGGTATCCCAAGATTTTATTTCCAATAAGTCTTGATTAATCACTTGTGGCGTTGCTTCAACTTCGGCACTGTTCGCAGCTAATGCAGCAGCCTCTTGCGACATACCAATTTGATAGGCTTGACCCAAGATGCGTGATGAGCGGAGAATACTATCCCCTATCACCATTAACGTCACGGTCGCTCCACTGATCATGTCCACCGGTGGCGGTGAACCGATAGGCAAGGGATTTTTAATGAAGTTCATACCAACGTAACCCTGAATAAAATCCACCATTCGGGACTCAGGAATACCGATTAAAACAATCGGCTCATGGTGTTCGACTAATTTAGCGCCGACGATTTCACCATTGTTGTCCAAAGCCACTAGGGTATCAATAGGCTTACTGGAGTAACCGCGTGTATTGACAATATCAGTCGTTAAATACACAAAACCGACGGCCTCCTGTCCTTTAAAAACACGAGCAATCGGCAACTCATTACCCTCGACAGGACCATAGCCGTCAGCCCCCGGAAATATATCAGCAGCTTGTACCTTAGGCAAAAACACAGCTAAACGCGAATCCGCTTGCGCAATAGAACTAAAAAACATACAGGAGAAAAGAAGCAGCAGGCTCACAACAATTCGCCTGAAAAACTGCAAATACAATGGCGATTCAACCATAGCTGAATGACTGAAACCATTTAATTGACTATGTTCGGGATGTTCCAAGGTTCTCTCCTCTGCTCCTGTGAAGAAAAGCTGCTTGAGGCAAACGCTGCTTCTTAGGAATTTCACTATCAAAATCATAACATACATAATAAATACATGTTATAGATAAATAAAAAAGGTGCGCTCTCAAGCCAAAATTTACTTCGCTCGCAACCTCTAATGATCTAAACTTAGTATGACAAAAAATGCTGTGAATGTGAAGAGACAAATGAGTACAATTGATCTATAACAAAAGCCTCTCAGAAAATGATTGAATATTCTTATTTATCTTTTGTTTTATTAATAGCCAATTCAAATTCTCAGCGAAATCCGCCACACTAACGTATAATCTACTGCTGTCGCAGGAGAGTGGTAATCACCTACCCGCCGAAGGCGAAAACTCCCATAAACGCTCAGGCTCAAGCACTGCACAGCTCGTATCCGCCAACTGGAGAGTGGTTGTCAACAACCCACCGAAGGGGCAAGTAGCACCAGCTACAAAAACTCTCAGGTAAAAGAACAGAGGGAGTGGCATAACAATCACTAGGATTTATTAAATGCTAACCTATATTTTTGTTATTGCTATTACTGCAGAAGCCATGTCCGGCGCCCTCGCGGCCGGCCGTCGTAATATGGACTTGTTCGGTGTCGCTTTAATCGCTTTTATTACCGCCTTGGGTGGCGGAACCGTACGTGATATGTTGCTTGGCAACTACCCAGTCACATGGACTCAGCACCCCTTTTATATCTACATCACTATTGGTGCCGGTTTATTCACCATTATCATCGCCAAGTACATGCGCAAACTCAACAGGATTTTCTTATTAGTTGATGCCATGGGTTTAGTAGCCTTTACCATCATCGGCTGCAATGTCGCTATGAAGCTCGACTATACCCTGCCGGTAGTGGTTATGGCCGGAATTATCACAGGGATTTTTGGCGGCATTTTGCGTGATATTATGTGTAACCGCACACCTCTCGTACTGCGTCACGAACTCTATGCAAGCGTGTCTTTTATTGTTGCAAATTTCTACTTGCTTTTGATTTACTTTAAAGTTGATGAGAATCTGACCCTTGTACTGCCTTTTGTTGTGGGACTTAGCTTACGCATGGCAGCACTTAAATGGAAGTGGTCCTTGCCGGTTTTCACCTACTCACCGGATCGTTGGGATAACTAGCACCCTACAAAACAGCTTTCTTCAATATCGCCTATACTATATGATTAATTACTATAAGTTTTAATTATTTTTTAGATGGAGATAGTGATGAGTTACCCTGCCTGTCCTAAATGTCAATCAGAATTCACCTACAGTGACGGTATACAGCTTGTTTGCCCCGAGTGTGCGCATGAGTGGCTTGAGTCCGAAGAGCTAGTAGAGCAAGATGACGGTTTAAAAGTACTGGATGCACATGGAACACCCTTGGCAGATGGTGATGACGTGACCCTTATTAAGGACTTAAAGGTCAAAGGCAGTTCGATGATTATTAAGCAAGGTACTCGCGTCAAATCTATCCGCTTACAAGAAGGCGATCATAACTTTTCCGGCCGTGTAGACGGTCAAGCAATGGACTTGAAGTCTGAATTTGTCAAAAAGTCCTAATTACTCTCAATCAAAACGAATAGACGAACCAGTTCGTCTATTCAATCCATCTACTAGCCAACCGCTAGCCAAAGCAAACCACCGCTAATTAGCGATAAAGCGATTAAACAGCGGAATTATCCATTATTAAATCCTGCACAAAGCAATATTTTGTGAAATTTTTCCTCAATTAATTTACTATGCGATAAAATCCTAAATAGAAATCATTCTTATTATCATTAATATTCAATTGTTGAGGTTTTGATGCGCGTAAAACTATCGGTGCTCGTTGTTGCGGGTGCTTTTTCCATGCCTGTTTATTCACAAGGCTCCTCTTCCACTTCTCAGTCAACCCCAGTCGTTGAGCTAATTGGTATTAATATACAAACAAGTGCTAATCCCACCAACAATCAGTTAGACGAAGAAGACCTGCAAATAAAAAATGCCGGTAATCCACAACGCGCTTTACGAAGCATGCCGGGTGTATTTACCAATCAACTGAGTAACCAGCCGGGTATTGAGATTAGTATTCGTGGTTTAAGCGGCTATGGTCGAATCAATAGTATGATTGATGGGGTTCCACAAAACTTTAAAAACGTAGCTGGTCACAGTTCTACCGGGAACAATCTACTCTATGTCCATCCTGAGTTATTAGCCGGAATTAGCGTCACCCGCGGTGTAGTTAGTGGTGCTCATGGTGCCGGTGCATTGGCAGGTGCGGCAAATATGCGCACGCTTAGCGAAGAAGACGTTTTAACCTTTGGCAATACTGGCGGCCTCACCAGAATGCGTTTTGGCAATAACGGCGCTCACGCTTCGGGCGTTGCCGCAGTCGGCCATCGCTTTACCGGTGTAGGTGGCGATGACGGCACTCTCAGTATCATTGCCGCAGGTGCCTATAAAAACGAGGGCAACTATAAAACAGGTGATGGTTCTAAGTTAGCAGACAACCGCTCGTCAGACAGCTCTCCAAAAGGCGGCTTAGTTAAAATGCGCTTTAAGCCCAATGACAGACACCAATTTGACTTAGGCAGCGTATGGTACCGCAATACATTTAATAACTCTAATTACGAGTGGGACGTTGATAACACAACTGTCACCGCTGATTACGCTTACACACCCAACAATCCGTTAATTTCATTAAAAGCCCAAGCTTATTATAATCAAACAGTACTAGATTATGCCGACCACATTGGTGGTACCTATGCCGGTCGACGCATTGATAATGACACATGGGGAATCAATATTACCAACGACTCCGTTTTATCAGTGTTGGATCCCTATGATTTGCTTTTGAGTTATGGTCTTGCATGGGATCACAACAGCTACACACCCAAGAAAAATCGCGGTGGTAACCACCCAGGCAAAATAGATAAAGGCAGTGTGTATTCTAACCTGCAATGGACATTCGGTCGTACAACCCTACTAGCCGGTCTACGCTATGATCACTATCGTCTCAACGGCTATCGCCCGCCCTATACTGCTGGCGTAGCCGGCTGCCCGAGTGGCGGAAGCGCTTGCGGTGATAACTGGGAGACAACATCTGATGGTAAATTACTCCCAAATATTGGTTTCCAGTTTGACTTAACCGAGCAGTGGAGCTTATATGGTATGTACGCACATACTTTCCGTCCACCTAGTACCCATGAGGTTTTCTATGCAGGAACTCCCTTTGGTGACGGTATAGGTAACGGTCAAGTTAATAACTTGGCTCTCAAGGGTGAAACCAGCGATGGCTTTGATTTTGCAATTTCTTATCAAAATAACAATGTATTTCTTGACAACGACAACTTACATTTCCGCTTAGGCTATTTTAATAACCGCATCAAAGATTACATCTTCAATGATATGGGTCCGGTAGAAGGAATGACCAGTCCAGCCATCATGTGGATTAACTCGACCAACGATGTACGTATGCGAGGAGTTGAATTAAGTGCGGGCTATGACGCCGGTGTAGCCTACATCAACCTGTCATATTCGCACAGTAAGCTAACTGATCAGCCAATTGGTTTCGGCACAGGATTCAATGGTGGTAATGCTACTTTGGCACCTGAAACCATCTGGACTCTCGACGTTGGTACCAGACTATTTAATGAACGCGTAAACCTAGGTGCTCAGGTTCGATACCTTGGCAAAAGTAAAGCAGCAGCCGGACAGTTTACCGGCAACTCACACTGGGATGATTTGCCTGGCTACACACTCGTTGATCTATATGGCAATTTCAAAGTCAACAAGCATATTGACCTATTTGTCAACGTAGAAAACCTCTCAGATCGTCACTACGGTTATGCCGGCTCACAGGATTACAGTTCTTTAGCCGGACGTGGACGCACTGTCAGCGCAGGTATACAAGCACGCTTCTAAGCATTAGTAAAAAACTAAAACCACTTTCAAAGACAGTATTTGAAAGTGGTTTTCTCTTTATTTTTCAAAAACACATTATATGCAACGATTCTTTTATCCCTTCTTCCGACTAATGCGCTTATGCACGCATAGTAAAGCCGGAGCCATTGGGATTACTCAATTCATTTTTGTCTTATTACTAAGCTTAGTAGGGCTTGCCATCTCGCTTCGCATGATTCGCTGGAGTAATGACTTTTATAATGCACTTCAAGAAATTGATGGTGAAGAAATTATTCATCAAATCGGTATTTTTGTGCTCTTAGTGCTCGCTAGCGCCACACTACACCTAATCGGTAAATACGTACAAAACCTCTTAGAAATACGTTGGCGAAAGCTATTAACTACGGCTGTCGTAAACCGTTGGTTAACTGACCATCAGCATTGGTACCTCAAACTTGATACTAATTCAGAAAATATTGATAATCCTGAGCAGCGCATTGCCGAAGACTGTCGTATCTTTATCCACCTGACCGTTACTCAAGTACACGCATTAATTATGGCTATCATCTCCATGGTATCCTACTTTGCTGTTCTATGGTCGTTATCTACCTTTGCACTGTCATTTACGATGCTTGGCTATGCTGTTGAGATTCCGCGCTACATGGTATGGGCGGCGCCTCTCTACGTTTTAATATCCAGTGGTGTGACTCACTATTTAGGCTCACCACTAAGAAACCTCACAGTCAAGCAACAGCGCCGCGAAGGCGATTTTCGCTACGCTCTCACCCATGTCCGTGACTCGAGTGAAGCTATTGCACTACAGCGCGGCGAAAAGCAGGAACATAAGCACCTATTTAATTTATTTAAAGCCATTGAAGAAAACTGGCGTCAATTAAACATTCGTAACCTTATTTTGGGTTGTTTCACCCGCCCTTACTATCAGACGGTACTGCGTATCCCCATGTTTTTAGCGTTACCTGCCTTCATCGCCGGTAAAGTCACTTTGGGTGGTCTGATGCAGTTAGCCAGTGCCTTTACTAACGTCGTCACCACGCTCTCATGGTTTATTTTCTCTTATCGGGACTTGGCAGAATTGGCCGCATCGACACGCCGTCTTGATCAATTACTCAAACAGCTTGATAACAATTTATCCGAAGGCTCAGACTACACACTGCAGGCTGATAATCATCTATCAATCAAGGGTGTGCAATTATATACACCGACTAAAAAACCTTTGCTATTCGTCGAATCCTTAGATATTCATCCAGGCGAACGTGTATGGTTACAGGGAAATTCGGGTATAGGAAAAAGTACCTTACTTAAATCTATTGCGGGTATCTGGCCTTTTGCCAAGGGCGAGATACACTCTCCACAGCAAAAAGATAGTCTTTATTTACCACAAACTCCCTATATTCCTAAACAGGGTATTTTGGCAGCCTTATGCTATCCCTTAGCTAAAGAAGAATTAAGTCATGAAAAAGCTGAAAAATTACTAATGGCTGTTGGCTTGGAGCACTTAGTTGATAAGTTGTCACTTCCTCAGGAAGAGCAACAATCCATATTAAGCGCTTTATCTGGTGGTGAACGGCAGCGTTTAGCCTTGGCGCGAGCAATTTATTTAGCACCAAAATGGTTATTTTTGGATGAGGCAACAAGTGCATTAGATGCCAATAGTGAGAGCAAAATTCTCAGTATCATTGCAGAGAAATTACCTGACAGTGCCATTATTTTACTCTCACACCATCAACCACAAGGTTTTGATTACTCTCGGCATATTGTTTTTGAAACTGATATTCAAAGCAATCCGGACAAGAGTACAGAAAACCCAAGTTTTAGTTAATTTTTAAAGAAGGAATAGTGATGTCTGAACAAGATAATTTAGTACCACAATTACAGCAATTACTGCGTACTAAGCGCAGTGCCTCTCTTGCCACACTGACCAACCAAGGCGAACCTTTTGCATCGATGGTGCCCTTTGCCATTGATAACAAAACGGCCAATTTGGTCATTCATATCAGTGAATTTGCGGCTCATACACGCTACATACAACAGCGTCCGACTGCTTCATTGATGATTTGCACCAGTGAAGAAACGAACAAGCCTGTGCACGATCTCTCACGCGTGACTTTTGCAGTCAAGGCCATCGAACCTGAACGCAATAGTGAGGAATGGAGCTATTACCGTGATATTTATTTAGGGCGTTTTCCTGACGTAGAATTTATGACTCACTTCAAAGATTTTCATTTCTTTGTCTTGGAAATTACTCGCATAAGACAAGTGGCCGGATTTGGTGCAGCCAAAACGCTAAATGTTGAAGATGTTAAAGAGTTAATTCAGAAGCTCTAGGTTGAAGGGTGCTTAAATAGCCCCTTCTATCACTGTGATTTTATTATTAACCTAAGCAGTAAAATGCTTCAAGCACGCTCAAAACGAATCTTTAAACCGAGTGCCTGAGCGACTTTAAAAATCGTATCAAAACTTGGATTATTATCACCGGACAGTGACTTATAAAGACTCTCACGACCTAAGCCAGTGTCTTTAGAAAGTTGAGTCATCCCTCTAGCTTTTGCTACATTACCTAATGCCTTAGCAATCAAAGCTGCATCATCAGGCGCCTCCTCAAGACAAGCATCTAAGTAAGCTTCTATATCTTCGTCTGTTTTGAGATGAGCGGCGCTATCCCATTGACTAAGTTGAATTGACATTTTTATCTCGCTTTAACTCTCTTATCTTTGAAACTTGCAAACCACTTATCAAACAAAGGTGTAGTGTAAATTTTATACACAACCATATATGTATCCCATATAATACAATGAGTTTAGAAGTTAAATACAATTATGGAGCTGTATTAAGTGAAGAATTAATTTATGATGTATTTTGTCCACCCAATCAAAAGGATTTCTTCGTTGACATCCTACTCCGCTCACAACAAATTTTTACAGCAACTACTTACTATCAAATCTTTATTAATATTTTCTTATCGCTAGGAAGTTCAACGCTAAGAGAAACCTTGCCACCCATCGCTTCAATATATTTTTTAAGCGTCACCAGTTTCATGTTGTGATTAATCTTCTCCATGGCAGATAGTGACGGTTGAGAAACCCCCATTTTCTCGGCAAGTTCCTGCTGAGATAGTTGAACTTCATTTCGTAGCTGCGTCAAGGCATTGTCCAAGAGAATCTCATCGCATAACTGGTTAATTCGCTCTTGACTCTCTTGGGAGCGTTTAGCTATTAATTCTTTTAAATTTACGACGTCCATCATACTCCTCCAAAAAACCTTAATAATTGTTTATATAGTCTAAGTAGCGCTGCTCAGCAATTCCAATCATATTTGTATAAAAGTCTTTTTCATTAATACCTTTTTTACAACCACCACACAAAATGATTGCATTTCTTGCAGAATCAAAAAAATAAAATAATCGATATGGGTGACCCTTATACTGGATTCTTAATTCTTTTAAATTTTTAATTTTAGAGCCATAAAGCGTATCACTATATGGCCTTGCTAAGTTTGGTCCAGCCATTGATAAAGCGTTAAGAGATGCAAGTATTTTTTCTATCAAATTATCTTCTTGTTGCTCTATCCAACTAGCCAAGGGTTTAACAATAACAACATTCCAGACTCTAACCATCAGCACACCTAAGGAACAATTAATATTATAGCTTACAACCTATAAAAGTTATAGGTCTTAATATAATTATTAATTAAACTCGTGCCTCTATCCCCCTACATGGAGAGTTTTGTCCACCCAATCAAAAGGATTTCTTCGTTGACATCCTCCCCACCGTGCTTCACCGGACGCTTACGCTACAACTC